>Ga0153955_100056_pt1 | contig 77897 bp, 95 predicted proteins | sample TSFL039MetaG_FD_104744 | JGI IMG/M metagenome (GOLD analysis project Ga0153955, IMG submission 104744) | Attine ant fungus gardens microbial communities from Florida, USA - TSFL039 MetaG | ecosystem: Host-associated > Fungi > Mycelium > Unclassified | place: USA: Florida, Wekiwa Springs...
AAATCAATATAGATTATGTAATTACTAAGAATAAGAGCGACCGCCTTGGACGTATTTCAAGTGGTCTAACCTCACTCTTCCTTGTATACTGCTCATGTGTTATGAGGGCTAGTTCACAGCCGCTTCACATATGGTGTATTCCGTTGGACTTGGGGCTGTGCGCGTTTGAGGGGATTGTCAAGAGCTACAGTCAGCTGGTGTGTTGATGAACATGACCTGGCGGATTTCCTATGGTGGGTTTGCTGTGTTGGTGGGATGTTTTGTCGCTTATTGCTATGGATAAGAGTGTGATCTCACCTTGGACTGAGCCAACTTGCGACAAAATTGGGTCTGAACACTGATGTTGTATCAGAACAGAAGGCCTGGATGAGATGACATGTCAGGAGACTAACTGGGAATCAAACCTTTGTGTGCCTTCAGATTGTGTGCGAGGCTACAGTCAGGGTAAAGACCAGCCAAAGGCAGGTAGCTTGGCACTCGGTACTGACCTCTTCCCATTGGGATATCGACGCTCGCTTGGAACTTACCGTGCTGATTTTGTCAACTATTGACTAAGCTAGTGAAGATCGATGACCTTGAGAGATAAATAGTGCAGTCATCGACCTGACTATGTACAGTCAGATGATGCTTCTCAAACACAGTTCATTAATTTTTTTTCGCTCAGAGCCCATGTTTGGTACCGTCGGTGACTCCCAGTGTCACTTGTATTTTTGTGAGACTATCATCCGAATCAAACACTTCTTATAACGCATGGCGCTTCTTCAGAGCTTCCTAGGGATTCCACAACACATCCGGATCCAAGCACCAGCAATCCAATCAAACTTCTTTGAGCTTCTTAGTTTTTTCGCGTACAGAATCGTGGCCACGTGGAGAAGATAGTTCCGGTCACCTCCGCGTTTCCGTGCGCATGTGTGAAGTTTGCTTGAGTCGGCATTTATGAAGTTCGAAGTGATCTGCTGTCGCCCCTCAGATGTACAAACTGGTGTAAGTGACCCTTGAACATCCTCAACCTCTTCATTTACTGGTTGGGAGCAATCAACCTGAACAGCTGCTCAGGCTGTTTCTTAGAAAGAGTGACAACGGTGATAATAATTTTCTGATATAACTTCAGTTCTCTCCGCCCTGGCGAATCAACTAGGCGAATCTGGACTTGATCATTTAACCCTGGGAGCCCCCGACGGTGTTTCTGGTGCTCTTGTTTGCATGAGTCGAAATGGTGATCAGGCAAGGCGGCACCGATGACTCGCACTTAAGAGAAAGCGGTCGGTGCTGAAAGATATACTGTTGAACATGTCAGATCTTGGCACTGATGCCACAGCCGAATCAAGAATAGTTTTAATAGCGTTGTGGTCTTTCCTTGATTCAACTGCCTCTCAAGATGGACTCGCACAACATTACTACGCCGCATGGTGATGAGATTTGACCCTGCAATCAAGAGAAGTCAGGCACCGGTGTTCCTCAAGTTCTGCGCTGCAAGGTAGGCCCGTGTTAGGTAAACTTAAGACCGGGCGGCTGCTGGGTGCACTAGCTGCATACCAAGTTGACGACAACTCCAGCACATTTCAGATAACCTTATAAAGTGGATATCGTATCGCAAGGACCTGTACTAGGCGTTAATGGGTTTTCAAGCGCCGCCAGGGGTCAGAAGCTAAAATATTTTCAAGATTCTCGGGGATGAGCCCTAAAAAGCGCCAGGGCCGCGGGACCCATTTATTGTGCACTAATCCTGCTTCTATATAGGCGACATGAGGCGCTCAAAGCTCCATATAAGGCCGATGCGTCGCCATCCTTGCTGGTTCCCTTTCTTGCCCACTTTCTACTTCTGCTATGGACACGTTAAAAAACTTACTTTCTCCCCTCACCATGGGCACCGGGGCCATTCAAGACACGATGGTGAGCTTATGTACCCGTTCATAATTAACGTTGGTTCACTTGTTCAGAAACTCGTCGTCATCGGTGGAACAGTTGAAACCGCCCGCCGGGTCTCAATGTCCGCATGGAATGGGTTCATTGATTGTGTGTGATGAAATATACCATTTCCCCCGAGACTGAGCCCTTTTATAGCTTTCTTCCTTACAGCGCACTTCAGTCAGGATGATTACCCTTACGACTGGTTAGCATTCTCGCTGCGTTGCACGTATCCAGGTTTCTAATTTCTTTTTGTTAGGCTGATGTATTGGTTATCAAAAGTGGGCTGTTTCACTGATATATCTATATCCTCTTTTTCGCCTCCTGAACATGAACCAGCAACCTGCTTGGGGTCGGAGCAGGGAATTTGATATCACCACTCGTGCACTATCTCACAATGGCATCATTCAAAACACTACGGGAGACTTGGATGATGGAGAAGAAGACGAGCCTCTTGTTCATGGCAAGAAGAAGCGCAAAGTCACATTCATTCCTAGTCCAGGTGGGTTGCTTGGGTTCTTAAGGCGAAATGAATGACTGGGCTTTCTTCATACAGAGACTACACATACAATATATTACCGCGGCCACTGGCTCAGGGTATGTTTATTTAGAGAAAGATAGATATACTTGGCTGACCTCCGCTCAAAGATCACGAGGACGAAACGCCAGAGTGACTATGGCAGCTATTCACTCAGAATCAGGTATGTGGCAATCACGTTTGGCTGCACGCAACATGACTCACGACCCCCAGCGTTGTGGCTCGTAACAATGACATCTTGAAGAAACTTGTCTTAGAAGCCAAGCGAACATACGAAAAGGATGCCGAGCACCGTGTCCACATATTCCTAGCCGATACGTAAGTGTGATTGATTCGTTATGGGCCTGCAAACGTCGTACTAGACCTTATCAGGTCATATGGAATCTGGCGCTGGAACGGCGCCCGTCAGAAACGCCCAATGAGTTCCATCGTCCTTCAACCCGGTGTCAAGGATATGATCCTCGCTGACTGCAAGGATTTTCTCGCTTCTGAGGAGTGGCGAGTTCTCCGCGTTATTCATAAAATGAATGTGAATTCTTATGTCTGCTGATCCTGCAGGTATGCTGAAAGGGGTAAGTTCAGTGCCTTTGGTATTTCCTGTGGATTCGTCCTTAATTACATACCTAGGGATCCCTTTCCGAAGGGGATATTTGTTACATGGTGTCCCAGGAAGGTATGCCTATCTCTTGAGCTACATCTGAGCATTCCTGCGGTTGATCTGAAATGGAAACTAGCGGGAAAACGTCGCTGATCCATTCTTTGGCCGGTGAACTCGGACTTGACATTTATGTCGTCTCTCTGTCATCCAAGGGGTCAGTTGAGTTGATACTTATCTGAGACTATCATACTCATGTATATTTCCTCAGAATGAGTGATAACATGTTGACGACATTAATGGGGAATGTCCCTTCGAGGTAAATATATCAGCGTGTTCAGAGGAGGTTGGGTTTCCATGATTTGCTCTTCCAGATGCATACTCCTTTTGGAAGATCTTGATGCAGCGTTCACACGCTCGGTTTCTCGTGGTTCGACGTCAACGGGAGTACCAATTGTACCTACTGTCTCCACTAAGACCAACAAAGAAATTTCGGATGGCTCTACATTGAGTTTGAGCGGTCTCTTGAATAGCTTAGATGGCGTTGCTGCCGCTGAAGGCCGGTATGTTCCATCAGCTAACATCGATGGGAAACCTATTGAGGATGTCACACCTAGCCTCCTATTTGCCACTACAAATCATATTGAGCGTTTGGATCCGGCTTTGAGTCGTCCAGGACGGATGGATGTATGGATTAATTTTACCCATGCTACAAAGTGGCAAGCGGAAGGCCTCTTTAAGTGTTTCTTTCCCGCCAAACCATCTACAGAATCCTTCAAGTCATCTGAACGAAGTGGATCCGACGCCTCTCAGTGTAACCTTCCCCTTCCGAAGCGCAAGCGCACTCACGCTTTGCCCCTGTTAGCAGAAGAGGAAATTGCTGAACTGGCTAGGAAATTTGCTGAACAGATTCCCGAGGATGAGCTTAGTGTGCGTTGTCCAACTTCTACCCAGTCGGTGAGATATTGAGTTGTTGTGCAGGTGGCCGCTTTGCAGGGGTATTTGCTCAAGAATAAGACCCGGCCGCGTGAGTGTGTTGACGAGATCACTGCATGGGTGATTCAGGAGCGTGAGACGAGAGAGACACTCAAGAAGCAGAAGGCTGAAGTAAGTCCCATTTTTCTACCTCCGACTTTTGCTAATTACACATCCACATCCAGCTTGAAGCCAAAGAACTGGCAGAAGCGAAAGAGAAAGCCAAGAAAGAGGTTCGTAACTACTAGCATTCACAATTGTTGCCTAACCATTAATACGGTATAGTGGGAGGCAAAAGAAAAAGAGGTGCTTCTAGGTATTTGTGCATCGTGCGATATACCTGACCTATTTGCCCAATAGGACAAAGAAAATGCAGTTAATGGAATCAAGGGGGTCAGCCCACTTCTTAGTTCTGAAGTCTCTTTATTGATACCTTAGCAGAAAGGCGAGAAGATTTCCAAATTCAAAAGACGGTCAATTGAAGCTGCCGCAATGGACTCTATGATGTTAAGCAACTCTTATGAGAGTGGCATTGGCGCCGACGCTGACTCAGACAACATGACTTCAGAGGAGGACACAAAGAAGGCCAGCGGCATGGCTCTTCTTGTCTCGAAAGACAAATGGGTTGCCATCAAGTCTCAGTCTACTGGGATGCAGACAGTTCCAGAGGAGACTTAGCTTCGTAAAACCTCTATTATGGTTTCATCACGACTTGCCGGCATCTTCTGATTACGTCTAGTAGTTCATGGTGCCCTCCGCACGCAGCATATGTTGCCTGATCGACTCCTGACCATACCGACCGATTTCTGTGCGTTTCGAGTCTCGATTGTTTCTTGTGTCGGCCGATGATCCAGACATGCATAGATGGCAGCTTTTTGATTCACCTAGTATGCATCACATTCACCTATATATCCTTAGGGCTGCAATATACACATGCTTTATCATGATATGGTTGCCTGAAGGTGATGGTTTGAACACTGCGAAGGTGTTCGTCATTAGATGCTACGGAAATCACACTTGTCCTAGGGTAACATGAAAGTCTAAGAAACGTCGTGCTGGCCTATGAGGATTTAAGATTAACATCAGAAAGAGTTTTGAATGCCTCCTTGTATGCATCCAGTAATGCCTTGACTCTCGCTCGCTCAGCAACGAGTGCTTCATCCTCATTAAGAAGGTTAGCGAAGAGTTCAGGTTTATAGAGTGATGAGACGAGACGATTTTGAACGTGCTGGCAGGTATGATTAACAAGGAAATGCATGATTGCTTTTGGTATTAGGTCTTGAATGCTTTGTCGTACGATGTTGAAGTATGATGTGATGAGTGATCGAATCAGACTGGTCTCCATTTCTTCTCGTGCAGTGAGCTGTGATCCCTCCACGGACACCTGAACTCGTCAGTGATTTGACAAATCAAAAAAATGTTTTGCGCTTACTGCTTCAATGTGTTTGCCCAAACTCTTCATATCCCAAGCAGCACTGTTCCCATCCAAACCCCTCTTCCCAGCCATAAGCCCAGAAGACAGCGTTGAATCAGCACCAGAGATATCTCGTCCAACTGGTACAATGCCGGTCTCGGAGGACCCTGCCGCATGAGATCTGTCCAAACTGGAACCAGCGATTGGTCCAGGTCCATTCTGGCCAAAGAAATAATTCAAGAACGTCTCACGCGCGCTAGAAGACGAATCGTTGGTGCTGCCAGCGAATGCGGATGGACGCTGATGTGCTTGAGAAGGGCGACTGGAGCGTGTTTTGGATGAAGAACGCTTGCCGATAGCGTGAACATTGTTCTGATTGGAGGAGTTGACGACGGAGGATGTTGAACCCGCTGGACGTGAGCGATCATGCGATCCAGACGTAATACGACTTTCACGGGGTGGGAAAAGGCTCGTTGGAGCATTGATATCGTCCGAGAGCTCCTCGTCAATATCCTCACCAGGTGTTGAACGACCATTGGGATGTTCCGTTGAGGTTGGCTGATTGTGGAGACAGTGATCAGAAGAGAGTATCAAGATTCTTAATAGAAATGGCGCACTCGAGGTGAGGTCAGAGGTTTGGCAGGCATTGGTGTCTGTTGTGAAACTGCTGTTGAGCCACTGATGAATGCAGGATGGTTGGTGTTGATGTACGCTGCTTGGATCTCGATTAGGCTTTGGGCGTACTCGGAAGTGGGTCCGAGGCGTTCTCGGAGAAGTTCTGATACAACTTCAATAAGTTGAGCGTGAAGCCTTGGGAATCGTTGAAGCTCCTGAGAATAATCAACAAAAAAAGTTCTGGAGTAGTACAGGAGTGCTTACGGCGCTCGTACAATTATGGCAAATCTTCACCAGCTCTTCATAGGCAAGCTCAACACACCGTAATCCTGGAGCTTCAAGGAGCTTGATCTGAGGCTTCACGAGTAAATCAAATGCGACCTCTGGCACGAAGAGGCTTGGCCTCGGGCCAGTGGAATTTCGAATGGCGGTACGAATATCTTGGTTATCCAGATTATGCGTAGCATCGATGGAAGTCAGGGCTTGACCAAAGACATCGTTGAAAATGTAGTATATCCGCGCTCCGCCGGAGAGTTCTTTCGTAGATATATCAAATTTGGTACCTTCAACAGACGAAACAAAGTCGCGGGCAAATTGGGTCATTAGCCGCAGAATCAAGGAACCTTGCTGGGAAATGTCAGCGCTCACCAGTGACGCATTTTGAATATAACAAGAGTCACCTGGTTCTTATCACCAAAAACAGCTGCATCACCGAACGAATTGAGTTCTTGTTGAGCTTGACCCATCAGAGTGTTTAGTCTGGCTTTCATATCCGGAAGTTTATCACGAATGTGGGTCATCAACACCTATCCAGCATTAATTCCTAATTCAGCCGAGAGGCATACTGCATGCACCTGATTCAAAGTCTTTGCCAGGTATCGTGTACCATTTTTGTGCGCAATGTTACGATATGCCGAGTGGTTACGAAAGAATTCTGTTTCACTGCCGATAGCGTCACTCATACTTTTTTCGGTATTAATGTCCTGCTGGCTGCGGTTGACGACACCAATAAACCCAAGCTTCAAGGGATAGACGCGTCCCGTAAGAATATCCAGAGCATTGGTACCAGCATCCATCAAGTCGAGCTTGGTTAACACTCCAATTGTACGCCGGCCCTGAGGATCGACCGAGCGGGCAAGTTTCAGTGATTCAGAGTTTGCGAGATCAACGTTTGCGGCTGAAACAGCAAGGATAACACTGCGGAAAGATTATGAATTTCCGTGTGTAGGAATATACAACCGAATACCTGTTGGGGTTTGAGATGTGATCAAGTACCAAATTCCGAATCTGTTTTTCAATGTCACTGGGTTGATCGCCAACAGGAATCTGTGAAAAAGTATGAGTTATTCTGGACTCTGAGTGACAGATGAATAAGACCTTCGTCAGGCCGGGCAAATCCACCAGAGTCAAATCCAAAACATTGGGACTGTATATCCGCAGGGAGATAGGTAGCTTGCTTATACCTTTATTCTGTCCAGCCACTCGATACGTCTCTTGTTCAATCTCCTTTCGAATCTCATTGAAGTCTGTGAAACGTTTGTCGATGTGAAGAAATTGACCCCATTCCGTATACGAAGGCGCGTTGGGTGATGGTTCCACAGGCGTAGGCGTGTAGACAAGTTGGAGGACGAGCGGTCGCCGAGTGACAATGCCTTGACCACGAGGGAGAAAATCTTTCCCAACAATGCTAGACCAAACATTAGCAGCCATATATACGATTTCCTGTGAACAAACATCTTTACGTTTCTAAGACACTGGATTTTCCGGCTGATTGACTACCAACCTTGAATGCGAAAAGTCAACTCATATCTCAACGTCGAGGAAATTATTACATACAACAACGATTTGGGGCATGTCTAACTCCCCTCCTAATACAGCGCATTCATGTCCCTTGTTTTCCAAGGAGAACTCATGGTCATACCTAGATTGCTGAAGGTGTTCTGGAGCTCGTTGACAAGTCCAATGAGTTCCTGGTCCATGGTTATCGTGTTGCAAGGTATAGCTTCGGACTGGGGTTCAAGAAGAAATGAACGGAAACCCGCAGGGGTGTTGAGGCTTGAACGACCAGTGTCCGTTTATTTGGCTATATTATACTCTGGCGTTTTTGGCGATCAAATACGTACAGGCTGCACACGAATTGGGAGTCCAGTAAACCATCGTCTGTGATGACTTCACCTCGTATATATTCTCTTGTTTTCCCTATAATGTTTACACTCGTCTAGCTTCGTTCTGGTCTGTATCCTCTTTCTCATCTGAGATGATGTTATTGAAAGTGGTCCTTGGATGTTTCAGACAATAAACGTGTCATGTTACATATCTTTTGGAATCTGAAGCTCATCCCACTCTCATTTCTACTGTCATTGATATGTATCTTGCAAAAATGCGTTGTTTAAGCTCATGTTCACTCATGCAGAAAACTTATGATGGTGTCTCGCTATTCGTCTATCCGTTACAAGTGCCTTTCGGGTGCATCATGGATTGAGCTCACTATGTCGAATTTTGTCATGGCAAGCTCCATTAATTAACTGTTTACCCTGAAGTCTGCTGTTTACCCCCAATGTCCAAGCAGCCCTTAGTACCAAAGGTGGATATCGGCTTGCAAGGTGACTTTTCTGCTGATCACAGACTGATGCTTGGTGAGAACTTGATCAAACCAATGTTTTGGATGACCGTGCTTTCGAACACCCGATTGTACAGGAAGTCACCCCAATCGAGTGGGATAAAAAAAGATGCTTTCAAAAATTCAAATAGCATGCCAAACGCATGGACTTGATTTACGTGTCGGCTAATGCATCGTGTGTCTGCAACCATAAATCGTTACCACATTTCATCATAAACTCACTCTTGTCCATTCAAACTGTGGCACGATCGGATCATTTGTTGGCGGGAGCTCAGCGACATCTCCTGCATTTCACTCCTTGCTTGAGTATCGACTTGACTACCCTGTCCCTGCACACGCTCGCCGACCCATATACGTTGGCCGCCTAATGTTCTCCAACAGGCAATGGAAATTGGACATGGAACAATTCATTACACTGTTACCGGATCACGCTATCTAATGTCCATTAATTAGGATGGCTGGCGCACTGACTGATCCAGCGGCTAGGGCATTCCAATCACTGGTGCAGAGGCTATATAAGTAATGAGGCTAACAAAAGACCAACACTCACATATTACAGAAAACAGGATGCATCTTCATCCTTCGAACGGTCAGGCGATTCATAGGGTTATGGGCAAGAACTTTGCTCAGGAAGTCATACGCATCAGCATCCATTGTTTTATCCACAGATATCCTGTCGTAGGCGTAATCCCGAGCAACCTGGTCAAATTCAAATGGCGCCTGGAAGGAAAGATCTTTTACTCTCGTGAAATCACAGATATGAAATCGATACGCACATTACTGGTGATTAGCATATGCAAAACACAGCCCATTGCAAAGTAATCAATTCCGAAACTATGTAACTGGCACTTCCACACTTCGGGTGGTGCATATCCCTCCGTTCCATTAGCCAGGTCTGTCTGGTGTGGATTGTGAATCGTGGCCCATAAGAGAGGAAATGTATCCCCGCCCAGCCTTTTTAGTTGATGGAACAAGGGATAATCTTCCTCCGAAACTGCGGCGTGGTTGAATACTTGGGCGAGTCCAAAATCAACGAGTTTGAGATTGAGCTGAGAATCAAGCATCATATTCTCAAGTTTGATATCTCGATGTATTATACCACGAGCATGGAGGTCATGAATACCGAGAATCTACGGTGAAGTCTGAGACAGAGCCATAATAATCGGAGGATGTCCACATACTAATTGTGCGGTGTAGAATCGAGCCGTTGTCAAGTCCAAATAAAAGCCCGAGCGTTCCCAATAAGTATGCATGTCTCCACAAGGTAAATAAGACTCGATTGGTTGATCAGGATCTATCAGATACTCGAACAATAGGGATGTACTCACCAAAGCGATTAAGGCCTGTTCTTGCGCTGTTTGGAAATAAATTAACTCCACAACCCACTCGCAGCCTTTCGCAGCGCGTAATGCCTGGATTTCGTTCAAGATGGCAATCTCCTGTGTCATTGTTCCTCTCTGCATCAACTTTACTGCAATTGGTTGTCCCCCGACCGCTGTTGCACGAAAAACCTGTCCAAAGCCACCTTCGCCAATCGGTATCATGTCCATCTTCAGCGCCTTCATGAACGTATCTTTTCTGTAGTAGGTAGCCTTTGCTTGGAAGGGAGGAGGCATTTTGTTTTCTTTGCCATCACTGCTAGTAGTTTGGATCTTACACTTGGATGCCTTCAGTAACGATGGTGACAGCCCTGGCTGGGGCCTCTTATTGGGTATAGAAAGCTCTGCGAATGGCAGGCGTCTTTTTGGTGTGGACATTGCTGCTACCGACTTCAATTTCTCTTCAGAGTCATCCGTTATGAGCGTAGTACCTTCAGAAGATATCGCAGTAAAAATCACAGGAGGTGAGGGGAGAAGCTTAGCTGAGCTTGAAGGTGAGGCCGGAGAGAGTATGCAGGCAAACCCTGTGAGAACATCTGTTGGAGTAGTCGGTGGTGTGATAGCTACATCAATGAATGAACCACTGGACGATTCGAGGAGGACATTTAATTTCGTTGAGTCGTCGGAGCCAGGAGTATCTGAAGTAGGAGGGGTGCTATCAGAAGTTATACTAACAGTCGAGACCGATAATGCTGTAGTGATTTCTTCCAAACGAGAGGACGTATTGAAGATATCTAGCGTAGTCCGTTGCCAGAGTTTTGGGCAGTAACCCAGAAGCTTGCCTACAAGGTGGTACGGAAGCGCCAGGCAGTATTGCATGTATATCATGTATATGAGAAAGCTCTTCCTAGCACAGGACTGTATATTGCAAAGCTTCTGTGGAAGGAGATGGACGAGAGAGGGCTCGATAGAAGAGCCTGATAAGCAAAAGAGCGTGGAGTTGACCATGAAGCATTCGAGGCTACAAACCCCTGTAAGGATGCAAGCCATGGAAGCACACAGTTTAAGAGGATACGAAAGAATGCGGAATGCTACCCGAAAGATTAGAGAGGAAGAGAGATAAAAGAGAGAAGCGAAAAAGAGCGGGATATCAAAAGCCAGTTCGGTCATTATCACAGTCCCTCGTTCGTCACTCGCACGAGACGAAGGAAATAGAGACAAGGAGCAGATGTAAGGAATATCGGAAAAGAAACACAGGAATTTCTTAGACCAGTGCCTTAATGAACAACCATCCGACCAAAGAAGGAGAATTGAGATGTTTCCGCCGAGTCTGAAACCAAATTAACGACGATAAGGGGGCCAGTCACTGTCTTCAGTGTGATAGCTCGGCCCAAAACTATGAGTGCCCTCCTTGGCTGGTGATCCAAGATGAGGTAACAGTTTGATTGATAACAAAGTTTACAGAACCCGGTATGAACGGAGACAAAAATCAAGCGCGAAGAACGGTAAGTTCCGAGATCATCCTATTTATTTGGATTTCAACTTGGCACCCTACCAAACGTCTAGATGGTCGCTGAACGCATCCTAAGTATTCAATCTCACGTCGTCTTTGGTTATGTAGGAGGAAAAGCTGCAGTGTTTCCTCTGCAGTGCCTAGGATACGATGTTGATGTGAGTAGATTTCTCAGATTGGACTTAATCGGAAAAGCTGATCAGCGCAATCCTAGATCATCAACACGGTCAACTATTCTAACCACTCAGGTGAGCTTGCACACAATTCTAATCATAAACGCTTACTTCATCTGACCAATAGGTTACGGACGTGCTGGCGGCACCAAAACCACCGCCGCCGAGCTCAATTCCATATTTGACGCGCTGGAACAGAATGAACTGCTCGTGCCTACTCGACTTCTGACTGGGTATATACCTGAAGCCACATCACTCATCGCAATTCAACAGTTCGTGGAGAAACTGAAGGAAAGAAGACAAAAATTGATATATCTGCTTGATCGTGCGTAGCATAGGCTGACTTTCATGCGGGTGATGTATAACGAACCTTTCTCTCAGCCGTTCTGGGAGATGCAGGGAAACTTTATGTCTCTGCAGATGTAATACCCGTGTATCGGAAAATGCTTCCTCTTGCAACGATAATCACTCCAAACTGGTACGAAGTCGAGTGCGGATTTTTACCTTTAACAATCCATATCAGATTTGACCGTTGTTCTTGTGGTTTAGAGTTCTAACCGACATATCCATAAAAGACATCGAATCTCTTCGGGAAGCTCTCAGCATCCTACACGAGACTTATCAGGTACCCAACGTTGTAATCAGTTCCATCCCTTTGAGGCCATGGCTTCTCGCTGCATTACCACCCTCTCTATCACCCCCAACATTTGATGGAGAATCAGAACATCTTTTTTGCCTTGCTTCTTCTACGGAACCTAGTCCTAGTGCCATGCATGTTCATGACATTGATGGACAGAGAAAAATACATGATTTCACCAACACCTCTAAAAGATACCTTTACAGGGTACATGCTGCTTGTATTCCCCTTCTCTCAGGCTACTTTTCTGGTGTGGGAGACCTCTTCTCTGCCCTCGTTCTTGCACATTTCCAACCTATCTCTCTTCATCCAAGCCAATTCATGACCTCCCCTTCCCCTCCATCCGAGCTCTCAAACCCCCTCACACCCTTGACACATGCCGTCTCCCTTGCAGTAACCAAGACCCACACAATCCTTGCAAAAACGCACGAACATTCAGCTTCACTCCCGGCTGATGAACGTCAACCTTCTGATGATGAATTGGATACTATGAACCCTATGCGACGGGTTAAAAGGATGCAGGGGCGCGAATTAATGCTGATTCGAGGTCAGGACATCATTCGAGGTATTGGGCTAACTTCTGAAAACATTCGATGGATGGGAGAATGGGACGCATTCTGGGGGCCTTGAATGTCCACTCCCAGCTGGTAGGTGGCATTTAAATGATCAAAATCTTGTCCTTGTTTGGATCAGAAAGTGATAAACTCATTTTTTCGTAACGATCGTATGGTGATAGGGTAACAATTGCACTACATTCTCTACTTCTACAGTACAGTCTAATACAGCAGCAATCAAGAAAAATTATCTCCTACTCGCCTCTGTTGAGCTTATCAAGTGCTCTGGGTCCCTGTTCAAACCACTCCTCCCTTGATATCCAAAACTCCTCACGGTTTTTCATGATATCGGCGAGCACAGCACCACCTAAAAAGACCATATGCTTCCTCCGTGGAGGATCTTCGATTCTGATCTTGAATTTCTGTGAGCGACGACGTTAGAGAATGGAGATCGTAATGAAGAGCAGACGTAACATACACTCAAACGAGAAGTATCGCCATTCAGGACCCGGGTCAAGTATAGCTGTTTCATTTCTTTTTCAAGGCGACTAGGAAGACCGGGGTACATACTTGAACCCCCAGAGAGCACAACGTGTTTGTATAGTTCTGCTCGGACATCAACAGCTGCTTGTTGGATTGTGCCGAAGAGCAGTTCTGTATAATACTGGTCAGATTGAGAACAGGGGAGGAAAGATGTATATACCTGCCACGCCAGGAGATTCGAGGTCAACAAGGTGGGGCTGGAACATGCACTCTGGCGCTTCAAATCGTTCCGAGCCAACTTTGATTGTCCGACCATCAGGTAGCTATGAAGCGATCAATCAGTCATAGGAGAGAGCACAATAAATGAGGATTACTATGTAGTTCTCTACAAGGGTGGTTGTCTCCTCGGCTAATTTTGTATCTTGATCAAGATCATAACTGGCATTTACAACAGTTCAGTGATGCAGTACAATATAAAGGTTAACAAGCGAACCTGACATAACAGAGTTTCTCTTTGATTTCGCGCACGGTCTCGAAATCTGCAGTACGGTTGAACGCGTATCCTCTCATGAGTAAAAGCTTGATCAGGTATCGTGTTACGTCGCGACCTGCAATATCTAATCGGCGAGTAAGATGTGGCATGGCGAAGCCGTCATATACCGGTACTATGTGTGTGACACCATCTCCAGAATCCACGACCACTCCAGTAGTCAAACCTATGCGAATACATCAGCCATAAAATCAAATCAGGTTACCGAGTGACACACCTTGCGCATAGAGTGTCAACACTGCTTGAATAGCAACGTACACGCCTCCAAAACCATATTCCTCAAACATAACCTGACACATCTTTTGCCGATTTGCTTTTGGATTCATAGGCGGTTCGGTCAACAAAACCTTCCTTCCCCTTGGGTCAACTTTCAATTTCTCATCAAATGTATAGTCCCAGAGATGCTTCATGTCTTCCCAGTTTTTCACAATACCATGTTCCATAGGTTGCGTGACCTGTAGGTAATTTCGATTCTGAGCAGCTTCGTCACCAATCATGATATCCTTGATTACAGCAGATCCTACCCGCTCTTCAGCGCGGAGAATAGGTCTGCCAACTATAGATGGAAATACTGTTTTGAAAGGCCTTTTGAGTAAAAAATCGGAGTGTTTAGACGATTGCATGTACCGTGCTCAGGAAAGTTGGAACCTGCATAACCAACTTTGACGAACTGGTTGCAAAGACTTGAGGCTTGATTGAATTAATTGAAAGTCAAATCAAGACCTACACCAGTACCATTATCTACGACGAGCGGATTTTCTGAGTCCATGGTGGTACGGTACTGCTATAGGAGTGGTGTTCATAATAATGTATTTGTTGTTGTTTTCAACGAGCAACATATCATGATTAATTCTGCTCAGTGACTTATCTTACAAGCAGATCTGGAATTAATGAGAATGAAATATGGAGCATAGCATACTGGGTATGTGTCTAGACAGACAAATGAGCAGTATTTTATAATTAGTAGGATTGCGTTGCGGTATCAGATGTCAATCTGATGTCCTAGAAACCAATCCAACTCAGTCTGATATCCACAGAACTGAATATATTGAAGTGTACCTAGAAACCAATCCAACTAGATACATCAATGAAACATATATAAAATATAATAACAGAATATTCACCTCAGTCTGATATCCACAGAACTGAGGGCAAATAACTATTCTCTCGCAAAAAAGGTCATGCTTAGTAATCATAACAAAAACAGAAACATGTGCAAAATGACGAAGGCAAAGGATTAGAACCAAATAGAGATAAACAAAAGAATGAGGCTCGAGATGCACTTACAACACAGTAGACCGCAGATTTGCCAATTCTATTCCCAAAATCAAAGATAAATGCATCTTCGAGCACAAACATCTTTTTTCCAGACTGGTATGTTGTCGCTAACTCACAATTTTTTGGAATCAGCTTTTAGATGTCACTAGTGCTAAGACACAGTCTCAAACAATAAGGAAACGGGATAAACAGTGATGCAGTCATCAATGATGGCAGATGTGAAGACAAAGTTTCTTGGTGAAGCTTGGTGGTCGAACAGTCAAGGGGGCGTACGTGGCACTTTGGAGGTTGGCGACAGCTTGGAGACCATCTAGGTCAATCGTTGGGGCGACGAGGCGAGTCAACTTGGGAAGTATAGAATTTTTGTCTGTGTCCTTCCTTCCTCCTCTCAATGAAGATTGTCTCGATTTTCCGCTCCACTAAAAATCCACTCTCCTCCGATGAACTATACTCATGTATTCCTGGAATACTAGTTTCATAGAAAATAACCATTGTGAAATTTTGGTCATGGTCTTTCTCTCTTGATCACTTAAACCTAGCATCTACTATAACCCGATCTTCACACAAGTGCAAGGCCGAGGTGCCACCGAGGAACCTAGTTCGATATGATGGTAATGAAACAGGGGCAAGTACAAGGTGCACATGACCTATTTTGACAGCCAAAGAGTAGGCTTAGGAAACTAGAACTCGAAGTTGATCCCGACGTCGGTGGCGTAGGCGACAAAATTTTATAGAAGTGTTACAAGTGAACAGCATTACTCGGAACAATCCGTAATGATGGCAGATCTTCTTAGCCCGGTCGATTCTTTTGGTGGAGCTTGTTGACTTCTTTCGCTTCTTGATTGAGGTAGAGAAACGTGCAAAAAATATGAGACTATTCTCAATGCTACAGAACAAATGTTCGTGATGATGGGGTGTTGTTTATGCGTCTCAGATGTCACATTCCATTCCTTTTTGATTTGTTTTCTCTTTTTCTTCTATATCGTTAACTCATACTCATGTGACTTCTTTTTGCTCAGTAAGCAGTGTTTGATTTCGTGCTTGATATTCCTTTTATCCTCGGTACTGTTTTTATCAGACTGAGAATTGACAGTGACCTAGTTTTACCACCATCTGTGCCCCCATATGGTAAACGTAAAGCACTAGAGACCATATCCAGGAGGTCTGGATGAGGGATGAAGAGCCACACTACTGTCAGAACATTTAATTAAATATCCTCTTCCCATGGTTTTAATTATTAGCTTTGTACTGAGACCATATTTGGGGATCATTGGGTAGAAATTGTGCCATCGTTTACTGAATGCAGCTCAAATATATATATATAATTTGTAAATCACATCTGATGGATAACAACCAAGACTCACGTTGGAAATAGGTGTGCTACTAGAACAGCATTGCGGGGGTAGCAGCAGATAGGGTGCTCACCTGTATAACACTATAGGGCACACAGAGGGTGTCAGAAAGGCTTTTTTGACTCAGGATCACATACGAGCAGCAGTAGGACTTCGTAGTGTTCGAATCCCGTGTCATATCGGTCTTACGCTGTGATACACGTGCTACTACTGCGCATCCCATGCTGCCTGCTGTTCGTGAATAGACTAAAGGTTCTATATTTAGTTACAGAATCAGCGATGCAGCGTGAATGTGGAGAAGAGGCATTTCCTTGAAACCCATTTGTTAGATGGATAACATTTATCGTAGTCGCAATTGGATGCACAAGACCTATATTTAGATGCACTTGTGCGGCGCGCTGGTTGATAGATGCACTTGTGTGGCGCACTGGTTGATAGATACAGAATATCCGCAGTTCTTCCCAACGTCCATCGCACATATGATCTCTCTCTCTTCCTCGGAAATAAATCCCAACCCTTCAATAGTGATCACGGTATATTCTCTATCACAATGTCAGAGTAGGACCTCCAGCCTCCATGTTCACAACTTGCCTGTAACTGACTCTCAAGTCCTTAGACTTCACTTTAATCAGTAGTTCCATTCCCGCAGAGACTTTAATCATTCTTACCACACTGGTACTTTGAACCCACCCAAAGAGGTGTCCGGATTGGTCCGACGAAGGATCTCCTCGGATCATCTTCGCGAAGCTGCGCCAGGTGTGAACTCTACTGGACCGCTGTCGATAACACGATTGTCGCTCTGGATTATTATTGAGCTCACTCCACCACATGATGCTCTTCTGGTGTATTATTTATTTTCCCAAAGAGCACAATACTCCGGACAACGCATCATCGTTTTTGTCGTGACCGAAGTCAAGTGTGATTCACTGATAATTCGGCGCGGTAATTTTGCGACTTCATACAATCTAAGCCCGATCTTGATCTGTCCTTTGATGCCACGGCATGATATTCAAAATCTCTTGTAAATCATATTAAGGTCAATATATTCCGGACAGAGGAAAGAAGGAGTCAATTTTTGAGGGCGAGACATTATCAGTAATCCATGATATATTCCCGACTCCTGACTTGATGGATTTTTGTCAGGTATTTGCGATGTTAGTGCGCATCGATCGCAGACAAAGCTGTTGACCGTAAATCGATCAGCTTCAGTACGATCTGTGTGCTGTAGCCATGCTTTTTTATTTTCAAGTTGTTTCAGCACAGAAGAATCTCTTCAGGTCTCTGGGCACCCCCAGTACCAACACCTCAAAATTGAACATCTTATTTCTCAACTCTGGTATTTGTATTGGCCTTAGTCTGCATATACACCAAAGTCTTTATATACATCACCCAGTCAAGCTGTTTACAGGCGATCACAATTCACGTCAAGGATCTACTCCAGAGGGGACCGTGAGTGTACATGATTATTTGGATCTTAAATCTCTGTGGGCGAAGTTCTCATGCTGGGACCTTGGCTGCAATTAATCGGTACTATAATCAATGCCACAGTGAAGCAAGTGACTTACGTCCAAGTGAAAATGTCTGTAGCCGTTACAAGGTAGGGTGGTTCCGAGATCAAACTGCGATAAACTCTTGTCCCAGTGAACGCCGGGGGGTCAGCTTGTTCTGTGTAGTGCCCAGCCTGGTACCTCGTTGAGAATTCAACGAACGCCGAAGTTGAGAGTGTACGTACCACAGTTGCAATAAAAGTGAAGGCAAGGAAAGAAAATAAAGTCTTCATGGTACAAGTTTGAAGGCAAGATAGAATGGGCGACAGAAGTTTTTCAGAACGATTATAATGTACTCTCATCCGCCGGATTGCTAATTCAGATTTTCCGACCTTTGCAATTTTCTCACTCCTGTTATGGACTCCTGGATCTCTATGAGATGCCCCCTATCCCAGCTCGATCCCACTACTGAGCGAATAAAGATCTCACTGGTGGGAATTTGAGCCTAGCAAAACTGAATAAATTCATCCGATTGAATCTTGTATCCATGTGTTTCGGACAGGCTATACTCTCAAGCCTCACTTCCACGTCGAAGATAGCTCAGAAACGAGCCACTAATATTCAACAATGGTGTAATTCTCTCGGCTAAGCATCGAACTGAACTGTTTCCTACTCATTTCGGCCGGGCCATTCAGATTTTTGATGCGATTCTATATAAAGTCCTTTGTTAACAGGATAGATAAAAGGCCGTGCCAGCTTTGTCTTCCCTAGAGCTTTCTCATTTTTGACAATGAAGACGGCTTTGAGTCTTCTTGCATCCCTTGTTTCTCCTTTTCTGTTTGTTGGTCATGTCAAAGGTGTCAGTATTGGGCCAACCGCCGACATGTACATCGTCGACAAGGAAATCGCTCCTGATGGTTTCAATCGGTCGTAAGTGCTGAGATCTATTTTGTAGTCTTTCGACACGGTTCTCAATTTGTTTAGGGCTGTTTTGGCGGGAGAGACAGAAGATAGTGTTAGCTTTCCCGGCCCATTGGTCGTAGGCACCAAGGTTTGATTCCTTTTACCACCAATCTGGCTATGTGGCTCAGTCATCATAGGGCTCAACTTTCAAGATGAATGTCATTAATAACCTCACAGACACTTCCATGTTGCGAAGCACTAGTATTGTAAGTATGCCAGTCTATTTTCTATAGCACTCTGACGAAACATTCTTGAGCACTGGCACGGAATGTTCCAAAATGGCACTGCTTGGGCTGATGGAACTAGTGGAGTTACACAATGTCCAATATCTCCCGAAAATTCATTCCTCTATCAGTTCACAGCAACTGACCAAGCTGGTACCTTCTGGTATCATTCCCATCGTTGTGCGTATGCCATGATGGTTACTCTTTCACTCAGTCTCTAATTTTGATACCATCAGCTACGCAGTACTGTGATGGCCTGCGTGGTGCATTAGTTATATATGATCCGGATGACCCCTATTTGTCTGAGTATGTACATTGGTCGTGAGAGTTAACCAACTACCCTAACACTGTGATTAGATATTCGGTTGACAATGGTTCGTCGATCTTTAGAAATCCTTGCACGTGTTCTGAATCTTTGATGCAGAAACCTATGTCATAACGTTGGCGGACTGGTGAGGGTTCTCCTCAGAACATGGCCTAGCTAACTTCATTGTGTATAGGTACCACACAGTTGCGCCTTCTGCTGGTTTAGTTCCCACCGCTGATGCTACCTTGATCAGTGGCTATGGTCGCTATCCTGATGGCCCTGCAAGTTCCCTTCTTGCCATTTACGTAGAGCAAGGAATCAAATACAGGATCCGTCTGGTTTCTATTTCATGTGACCCCAATTATACTTTCTCCATTGACAATCATACTATGGTTGGTTTACCCATAAAAGTCATCAGTAAAAGCTTTTATCATTTCTGTCTAGACAATAATCGAAGTCGATGGTGTCAACGTCGAACCTGTTGTCGCTGACTCGATACAGATCTTTGCTGGTCAACGTTACTCATTCATCCTCAATGCTAATCAGTCAATCGATAATTATTGGATTCGTGCGGACCCGAACGTTGGTAATACCGGTTACGACGGAGGCCTTAATTCCGCTATCTTACGATACCTTTCCGCGGCCGATGAAGACCCGACAACGCCGGAAGTCACGCTTACGAATCTACTCGATGAAACCAGTCTCGTGCCTCTTGAGAATCCAGGTGCCCCCGGAGGCAGTAATGCTGCCGATGTTTCTTACAATCTCGCAATCACCTTCAACGGCACCGCCTTCCTGATCAACGATGCCTCGTATATTGAGGAGGTATCGTTACCTGTATTGCTTCAAATTTTGAGTGGAACGACTTCTGCTCAGGACTTATTGCCCGAAGGAAGTGTTTACACTCTCCCTCGCAACAGTACTATTGAATTATCCATACCTGGAGGGGCAGTCGGCAGTCCAGTAAGCAATTTGCTTGATTAAAATAAACACTGTGCTCAAGGATATCATTCTAGCATCCTTTCCATCTTCATGGGGTAGGTATTTTCTTTTTTGTTACCGTTCTTCCGGTGGATTAATCATCTATAATTAGCACACTTTTGATGTAATCCGGAGTGCGGGCAGCAGCACCTACAACTACGATAATCCACCACGCAGGGACGTTGTGTCGACAGGAGCATCAGGAGATAATGTCACAATTCGTTTCAGCACCTATAACCCTGGTCCTTGGATTTTGCACTGGTGAGTGGCGAGTGACTATCGGTTGTACATTACTCATGAAAATCGTGCAGCCACATCGATTGGCATCTGGATGTGTGCGTCACATTGATATATTTTTACTGATCAATCAAAGTGAATCGTGTTCATGCAGTGGTCTCGCCGTCGTAATGGCCGAAGCCCCTTCAGATATAGAAAGTTTGAGTGTAACTGGTATGTCGTTTTGTGAGTTTTATTCTCCCTGGGATAACTGACAGTATAAACAGATGCTTGGAGTGACCTATGCTCAATATACGGCAACCAAGATGCCGAATGATGGAATGTTACATAATATAGGAGTCGTCAATATACACAAAATGATGGAGTATTGTTCTATGTTGTCCGATATCAATTATTCTTTATCTTTGTTCTCTGCTCTTCTTTCCTTGATATCTTTGATCAGAACAAGAATCTGAAATCAGAGGTCTGAGAGCGCCTTTGTATTGACCACCGGATCACACTTAACATACAAAGACATCTTGTGAGAGATGGTTATTAATTGTGTGATCGGTCATCATTAACCAGGTCTGTTTGTAAGCAAGGGCTAAAAAAAACCTAGGAGCATAAAATACGTCGAACGGGAATCGAACCCGTGCCGCTTGCTTGGAAGGCAAGCATGATAACCACTTCACCATCGACGTAGATAATGATGCTTCTACAAGAAGATCCATCACAAAATCACCCATCAGGTCGGAACTAGATATTTATGGTAATAAATAATAGTATTTTAGTCAAGGGCTTACCCTACCCTGGCTGTGTGAGACTGCCTGTTCAAGTAGCACATAAGGAAGTTACTATCCTTCAATCAAGGTTGGGGTCAGCCAAAGGTAAGGATCTCCTTGAGGGTTGCCCTCGGTGGTTTTGGTACATGTGCTACTCGTAAGAGCTCTCAACATTCAATACGGTCAAACTACTACTCGTCGCATCACCTTCACCTTCACCTACCTTCCCTCTCCTTTTTCTGATCCTTCCAGCCTCTCTACACCTTTTTTTCCACCCTTGCGTCAACTCTCCCTTCTGTTCTTCCCATCGCTGTCTAATCTGATCCTCAGTCTGTGTCCTATAAAATCCAGAAGAATGCCAATCCCAGCTCTTTTCTCGAGCCATTTCAAAAAGATCTTTTGGCCTATTTTTCGCACCAGGGTTATGAACAAATGATGAGTTGTCGGCTAGAGGATGAGTAGCGAGGAGTGCAAGAGGAAAAAAAAACGGTTGAGAAGGATCAAGTGTGATCTGGTATGTTTGTCGAGCCTGATGTGAGTCAATTTTCGCAGAAGTCGTCCTGGGAACAGATATGGTTTGTTCAGACACCTGCGTGTCTTGCAGCAAATCGTTGGATCCCTGATCTATGGAGAATGGCATGTCCTCATCAAGCTCAAGATCATCATCGAGGTTCAAATGGCCAAGTAGTGAAAATGTGCCTACGATGTAATACGAGGAGTGAGTTGTGAATCATAGAAATGTGAGACCACATACCTTCATTCTCAGCGGGCGCGAAGAGGTCCCTGAGTTTATTGGATGTTTCAGGCACCTTTGGGACACGCTGGTCTACGGAAAAGTCCTTTGGTGTTTTCTCATTGAGTTCTGATGATATATCCTCCATTTCCACGTCTACGTCTTCTCCAGCCGCTTCATGATCACCTTGGGGAACAACCTCAGAATGGTCGCTATTGTTTTGACTTGTCTGAGGTCGAGTATGAGCTTGCTTTAATGAAATCTCGCCAACATCAGAGCCCATAGATTCTTTCCCAATCTGAACATCTCGACCTGCCCTACTGTCCACACTGAAGGGATGGTCGACTTCGAGAAATCTTCCCTTAAGGTACTCGCTGCCGTATTTAACCATATCAATCTTCTGTATGCGTGCACGTACATCTGGTTTCTTGATGCGTTTCCGCATCTTCATTGGTGCCTTCCTTTCCGATTCTTTTTTAGAATTAGAAGAGCTCGTAGGTGGGATGGGCGGCAAAGGCCGAGATGGCTTCATCCTTAGGGGTCTGTGCATCCGTCCGAGGGCTGTAACAACCCAACCACCCTTGAGTTTCGCCCTTTCAAGGGTCATGGGGGACATGTCTTGAGCATGTTTCGCCTGGTATTTCCACCGAACTTTCTTGTATGGAGGCTCAGGATCAGCATTTTTCTCGTTTTCTGTCTTCATCCTGCTCACATGGTCGTTATTAATGATCTAGAGTAAAAATGTAGACGGCTGCACACCTTTCGCGGAAGTCAGGTTTGGCTTCTCCGATGCGGAGTTTCGTGCCTTTCCAGATAGAGCCACTTAAAGCGCTGAAACCTGGTAGGTAATAAGCCTCGGTGAACCGAAGAATCAACACTGGAAACAAACATTTGGAAAGCTTTGCGGGTGTGGCTTCAACAGTTGCATACGCAAATTTCCTGGGCTGACCAACAGCATTAAGAGTTCCTAGCCCATCAATAGATCTAACATTTGCGAAAGTTGAAAGCCTCTGGAATAAATCCTGTTGAGATATTGACGATGTAAGGCCAGAGATGTGCAAACGTTTTATGACAGTTGGTTCCATGGTTATAAGGAGATAGGCCAGATTTTCGTTCATATGTTTGAATCAGGTGTTAATGCCAAATAATAATGATAGGGGTCAACTAATTCACTCTTCTAGCTGGATTTTGTGCTAAGGCTCTGGAAAAATTCGTTGTACGCATGTTCTATATCAAAAAGTAACTGATGTGACTGTTCATCGTTCAATCTCTCTGAGATCTGCATTCCGTTGAGCGTGATCAGCCAAGAAACCATGCGACTTCGACCTTCAGAGTCTTTATGACCCTTGAACTTGGAACAGCTTGTGACAAGATCCCGGAGTAGAGGATGCAACTCTTCCTTTGTCCTAAGATTCAGACGTAGTGCATCCATGAAAGTAATGAAGTTCTGCAAAGCACAGTCAGATTCACAAGGAACTAAGTCAGAAGATTACTTTCCTGAGTTGTCTCAGCGACTTGTTTGGCCGTTTCCGGGCCTGCCTCACTCGAATGCTCGACTGTCGCTGGAACTCCGACTTGAATGCGATGCAGAGCAGCTGGGTTATCCATCTAGCGGGTAGAAGTTCGCCATGATACTACATCGCCAGGGAAGAAGATACCCACCCGATATCGGGTCATAAATTGCTCGATCGATGGCACCTCATCATTCACTAATCTAAACATGGTCTTGTACTGGGAGAGCAATCGCGTGCATGCCGGTGAATATCTCTACGTGGACGTTCTTAGCAATGCTCTTAGCAGCAGAAGAGAGTTCTGTTCACTCAGCCGCGGTAATCGAATCCCTAACGTAGGCCCTTTCAAGGTATTCCAGAGAGACGATAATCCCAAAGAGCGTTGCAAGAAGATTATACTTCTCCCTCTCCGTATTGTTGGTATATAGACGGACCTCTTCGTCGAGACTGATCCCAGCCATGATTGACGTCGAGGTCAGGGAATGCCGGCGAACCCCGAATCCTTGGAACATTCCGTGCTGGTGATCCATCAGAAGCCCAAAGAAGAAACCTCATTGTCGACTCAAATGCATCACTCGACCTCAAGGAATGCTTTGACCCTCTTCACAAGGAGAGCCAACCAGGCTATTGCGTGATCGATGACTTTGCAGATCAAATCTCCTTCTGTAACAGGAATGACTTTAAAGAAAGGGAACTACACATCAGTAAATTCGACCATTTGTGTCCAAGTACCCTCGAACAACCAAACCTAACAGATCACTACATGCTGTATCAGTTACTTATGGTTGGCAAAAAGGTATTCAAGTCATCTCCTCCAAAGCTGCGTCCGGGAATATCACAGCTCCAAATGCAGAATTAGAGGCCATACGATTGAGAATTCCTAAGGATAGCTCTCTAGATGTCGACCGTATCAGTGTCATCACGGACTTCCTATCATCAAAAAGTGCTCTTGACCTCAGACCCTTCTTCAACCGCAACAGTAATAACAAAGTAGAATTCTGGGACTGCTCCAGTAAAGAAAAATGGCATCTTGATGTCAGAGTCGATGACGATGCTAAAAGCACAATCATGTTTAGCACTCCATCTCAATTCTTTTCATTAGATGTCATAGGGGAGAAACCAAACAGATCAACGGTTGGCCACAACAAAAGCCACCAATTTTTAGAGCTTAGGGTTAACAAAAAAAAGTGTATCCGACCACCGCACATTAAAGGAGGGGGGATGGGTGAAACATCCTGAGACCTCGGTTTCCCTCTGTACAAGAGCCATTCTGAATCATACTTCGATCGGGGAATTCAGGAAGAGGTTTTTTCCTCAAAGTAATCATGCATGCCCTGGCGGTCACTATAGGCTAGAAACCAGAGTTCACATTCTGAGCGATTGCAGTCGGTTCAACTAATGGTCGCATGGTGATCAAACAATATCACTTAACATGTGATGCTATCACGGAGTCGTTAAGTGCTGTTCCTCTATTTCTGCCTTCTCTTTTCTCTCTCATGTCTGGATCAGTTGCGAGTGATCTGGCTTTCATGTTTCTCTTTGTAGTTTGGGTTGTGTTATTGTAGGGACTGCAATTAAGCACTGCGTTACAATGAAAAAGGAATCCGTGATTGCATATCAAGGATTAAGTAATTGCTCAGTATATGTTGCAGCTAAGTCTTGACCACTCAAAAATCATAGATATGAGATGCTCCAGAAGCAGGACTCGTATAGAGCAAACATGTCAAATCTGCACATTCAATACACAGCCATCACGAAAACAAACCAATCAATTTCGACTATCCGCGACACTTTCCATCCTCGGCATAATGGTGTATCATACCATAATAGCCGCCTGCTGAATAACCAGTTCATCTCCTGACCCAAGTTCTAGATCCGTTATTAACGTATTGCATTCTTGTAACTCAGATCCTTACTTTCCTCACATTTACCATGGGCAGTTTCTTCTCTCCTCCACCATCTTCAGCCCCTCCACTTGGTTCTGGATTAGAGCCGTGGCACCCAGAATCCAAATTTGAGGTAAATTAGATCGTCGTACTCATCTCTATGAACCTATCTCTCACTGCCAGTATCTCTAAGACGTTCGGTTCGGGCCTGGACGTTTCAGAATTGACCCCTGCCGCCGAGGGATTTGATGCGAAGGAAGTCGCCATTAGATTCATAGCCAAACGTTATTCCGTTGACGCGGACTCGTTATTCTACCTCAACGAATATGAAGATGATATCACTAAACATGTCTTCATTGGCGAGGTCTATGTACGTACATTTATTTTCGAAATGTAACACTCACAGAGTTCATATTTTTTTACCTAGAATGACATTCCTTTCACCAACGAGGTGTCAGGTCATGTTGTGTTCAACAGACAGAACAAAGTTGTTACTGTCAGCTCTTCCTTGGTGACGATCGGTATGTGCTGGAGCTGATCTTCTAGTCTTCGATTTCTTATCTACTTAATTCAGTAACGGCGTCAATTTCTTCTTCGACACCTACAATATCACTACAAGAGGCTATCAAAAGGGCAGAAGAAACATTGCACGGGACATACGTTCCTCCTCCTACTGTTTCTGCTGCCGATGCTGGTGATGGCAACAAGTTCTTACAGTATCTCGCGAATGCCGACGGCTCTGCAACTCTCGTGTACGCCATCTCCATAGATAATGACACAGAGGGTACATACTTCCTAGCATATGTGGATGCACACAAGGGAAATGTCGCTGCTGCGCTCAACTATGTTGCCCGATAACTAATCATTTTCCGTAACATAGTTTGATGGGCAAGTAATTTGATCAAGAGATGATGTCTCGTTCGTAAGAGCACCTTGGAAACTGGTCAACAAATATCAAATGGATGGATCGCCTGCTGGTCGACTGAATTTGGATGAATGCAGACCTTTCTCTCATCAATAACTTCATCCTCCATTACATTCGGGAAGAAATTTATCTTGCACGGTGCCCATCGTGATGGTTATGGGAACGGTCGCAAAACAGTCAGATGTTCCGACAGGAAGTACTTATGTTTGACTGAGCAATTTGAAAGACTTGATCAGATTGCAACGAAGACTCTAATTACAAGTACAATCATAGATACTTCAACTAGTTAAGTCACCTCGGAGCGCAGACAGGCTCCATTCCCTCATTCTTCATCACTGGAGAAACCAGTAACATATATCTTAGGATCTTTGGCACCTTTCAGGATCTCTGTTCTATTCTTCTCTATATTGTCGTACAAGTTCTTCGAGTGGATCACTGGCTTGTCCCATTCCAACCACCGTCTCCCACTCAAGATGAGACGCAGTATCCCGCTTCCATGACTGCGCCACCAAAGCAGAATCTCCATATCTGTCTCCGTACACGGTTTTCCCGTAACCGTTTCTGTGAAATCTCGAATGATTCTGACCTCCTCTGAATCCTTGGGGAGATTCTCGGGATAAACATCGGTAGCAATGGCTCTATGGAGAGTCTCATTCTGCATGACAGAGAATCGCTTCTCCTCGATCAGATCGTAGGGATGTTTATCGGCGGGGTCAATGGAAGACCGAAAGTATGCGGGTATCCGAGAACAGCCTGGAACACATAAGGATGGAGGGAGTTTCTCCACGATCAAAGATGCATCGACACAAGCTTCCATACCAAATGAATAACTGCAGCAATCCAGTGTGAGCTCTTGACCACTGACAGTTTTGAAGTAGATCCAATAGTGATGATCAGGATTGCTAACCATTGTTCGAGTTCCGTCTTTGGGGTCATAATAGGTCCAGGTCTGCAAGCGATTCGATCGCGCCTTGACTCTACCTTGTGAGATACCGAAATCTGCGATTGGACTTCGTCCTTGCTCGAGCCTGAAGCACGGTCGAACCTTCCATTGTGAGAGGCTGTCTTTGTCAGAATCCTCTTTGAATGCGAGGTATGTAGAATACACTTCTGCAAGAAGGGAAAGACAAGTTGCAACAAGCAGTTCTGGGATCCGCAGTTCTCGAGAACAATGCTGGAGGAGTTTGAGACAGCCGGCTATACCGTACATGCGCAAACCTGATCGCCACCAAGTTTCAAGTGTGGTAGATTTTCTCACTTCGTGAGGTCCACCAAGTATGACTGTGTGATGAATGGGATGATCCGAGGGTTTTCCCCTTCGAACAACAACAGGAGAGGATCTGATGATCTTGTGGCTGAGTGCAGGATGAGGAAGTGGATGCATATTATGATTGTGTGGCGTGATATTCCGCATATATTCAATCATATAGGCAATTGCGGGATAGAAAATCTTCATGTTGATTTGTAGTGTATTTGCTGTAGTCAAATAAGCTCGGCAAACGGTATCACATAAAGACAACATACAACACCAGCTTTTATGATTCGGCCAGTCCGTCTTTTGACATTCCCTAGAGCAATAGATCTCCTGTCAAAATGCTTGAGTGTAACTGAACTCAGTTCCATGACGAAGATAAATTACCGAAGCACAACTGTTGCAAACTCTCAAACCCGTCGTAGAGTTACAGACGTGGCACTTGTCCAGTGTCCGCAAAGGTACAGAAATCGACCTTCCAGTGAATTTGCCCGTCTGTGTCGGGACTTCATGATATTCTCGGTCTCCAGTGCTATGTCTCCAAATCATATCAACAATACTTGGTATACCAGGCAGGTCCTCCCGTGGAAGCCCTCCTTCATCTATTAGGCAACATCAATGAATGGTTCCAATGCTGTATAACTAAAAATTCAACTTCTACGTGGCTTTGGCATGGTGGTTGTTTGAGTGTAGGAATAGGCACAGTGAGCTGAACACAGCCTATCCCTCAGAGGTTCACATGGGCGTCATCAGGAATCAATCAGGAATCAACCAGAATCAGAAACTGCCAGGTTTTCGTCCGAATTATCATGAATTTGGCATTGTGACCTGATGAAGCTGATTAGTATTCATCTACATTCGAAATCTCCGGACCTGGACAAAAGGATTTGACGGATTTCGCGTAAAGATCAGGACTGATATTCAGCACTGAACAAACTCTCCCACATTACTCCACCACATGAGAGAATATACTCTCATCGCCTTGCATTCATTGTCACACGAACCTTCGCTACTGATTTAGCGGCTAATAAATTGACCAGGACCTATAAAGGGCTGGACTAATATACACAGTAGCTGTTAGCTGTTAAGTGATGGCTTGATGAAAAAGTGATTTATTATTCATGTCACAGGTTGGAAAGATTTGGCATGACCCGTTTTAGAATAGCCGGAATTAGCATTGCAAGGGTTACATTGTCCCCTAGATCAGAGTTTGGTTTTCTCGTAATGCAAAAAAAGCATGCGTACTTCAAAGAAAGATGGTTAAAGTATATTAGTATCTGTGTCTTTGTGTACGAGAGATTTAATGGTCATCTCGAACAATGCTCCCATAGGAGAATACAGAAAAAGATTTTACCCAAATGACAACTACTCCTAAGTGAGACTGAGTTCAGAGCTCACATTCCACATAGCTTTCATTGGTTCACTTATCGCTCCCGAAAGATTGGATGGTGATCAAGAATTTTGTTCCTTTTCTCAATGATAATCCAGTAGTGTTTGCATGGTCAAACAATATTTCACTCGTTGTAAGGTACCATATATTCTACCATGGGCTGCAATCAAGCACCGCATTACAATTTTATGAAAGAAAAAAATCTAACCAGACGATTGTACACCTTGTATTTGGGAATATGATTTATTCGAAAACATAAGCATCATTTTTTTGATGCTACTAGAACTAAAAAAACAATTATCGACCAGCTTAGCACAATCAGAAACACTTATCAGATTTCATGAGTCTTTTGTTCTTATCAAATCGGAGTAGGGATGATGAAGATGACAAAAGAGTATGATGAATAGACAAGGTCTTCTTTCTTACTCAAGGCCTATCAGAGAGTGTCCCTCACCCTGAGTCTCTCGGAGGTAATTTGTATTCGGGCTTGATGGTACTCCATCGTGAGACATAGAGACGGGCACCGGAACGAGAAAGCTCTTCTCATCTCCCTTTGGGACAGGTGCGGCCTTACTATCAGAAGATACAGGAGATAAAAGGGGTCAGGCGACTCCAAGATAGCGAGACTCAATATGACAATCAACTTATTCGGACGAACGCCAAGTCAATTCCAAAACATCACGTCCGCGATGCCGCGCTGCCGTTGCTCTTCCTCGGTTCCGTTTAATGTATCTACGTCGGAAATTTAGCCAGCAAAAGTCACGACACCGTTTTTTATCGAACATGGATCGGCTCAGCGTTTTGATGGACTATACCGGTCGAACAATGGGAAGATTGAGAGATGAACAACATCCATCATGAGACAGGAAGGCTCAGAACAGCGATCTTAGAAGCGATGCCCTTGACCAGCAACAAGGCCCCCAAAGTAACATGTCAGAGCTTTGAGTTTGTCCCCCATCCATTCCTCTTCAACCTCAATTTTCTCCTCGGACAAGTGAATAAAATTACCCTGTCCACCTGTATCCTTCAGCAAGCCACTGATTTCTGCAAGACAGGTATTCCGGGGTAAGTAGTAGGCGACATTCGGGGTAATCTTCCGAGTCAGAATGAAGAGATCCTTGCCATGTATTGGCTGGACAGACGCCAGGGAATAAGTGGGATGTTGAAGCATGTCCAACTCCACGCTCTCAGGGCGCGCTGAACCTGAAAGGTAGGATGGACCACCCCAGGGTGGGCTGAGAAATACGACATCTATCTTTCGGTCTGTATTTAGCCCGTCAGAGGAGCCGAGGGTCAGGTATGCGCGAGCAAACGAAATGTAATCAGCTTGAATGAATTCAATCCGGTCCGCTACACCATAGATTTGCGCATTGTGTCTTGCCAAGGCGAGTCTCGTGGAATTTGTGTCCAAAGCAATCACTACAGGATGGATGAAACTTGTCGGGATTGCCATCGATCCAGTGACCCACCTCTTTCGCACGTTTTGGCAAACGCAATGGTGTTTCCTCCGACACCACAGAACGCGTCAAGCACGACATCACATCGACAACGTTCAGCAATCTGATTGGCTATGCGCTCGGGGGTGACACTATACCAACCTGCCTCGTCAAGGAGACATCCAGGGGGCTTATCGTAGAGCGAAAAATAGCGCAATCGCTGGGAGAAATCTTTCGTTTGACAGAAGGTCAGAAGACATTGCATGGGGTAGTAAAACACACATTTTTGGAGATGCTCAGGCACTTGGGCTGCGGTATGATAGAAGGGTACGAGCCCTGTCACGTCATATTTAGCCGACACATTTCCCAGTTTATGTTGGTCTGCGCTTGGAACGAGCTTAGATACCGTTTCGTCTTTGCCCTCGCGTGAATCATTAGTTCTCTGGATTAAGGGTTTCATGGGATTTTCAGACACGAAAGTGGTGGGTCCAGTTTGCATGTCCACTTGATTTTCAGTGAAAACATTGACGAATCGCGATAGGCCTGCTATTCCAACCTTCGATTTCCGTTTCCCCATTGTGTGGATGCAATCCCCAGGAGTGCGTACTCTTGTTTATCGTCAGTTGACCGTGAGAATGTCATCCATTGGCCCGTTGAGAGGTGAATCTATTTCCCTCTCTGTATCTTTATGACACGGAATCAGGAAGCCACAATCGCCTTTCACCTGGTTTGACTTGTGATCCCTCTTCCTCGACGAGGTCACCAACATCTTGAATGAGATGTCATGAATGGATTCAAGAGTCAGATGATGAAAGGAGATAAACAAGGGAGCTGTATGTTAGCAAAAGTCGACATGTGGTCGTTTGTATATGAATTAGATTGTCATGCCCCGATGTGGTCCTCATTATTCAGTCAAGATGCAAGTCATTTGTATACTCTACGACAAAGATATTTTCTACTTGAGGTGTCGGACATCTAACTGGGCCTTGTTGGAGTTGGATTCGGAAATCCCTGTCCTTCTGAACCTGTTTCTTAAACATAGATTATCTACCCAAAATAATACTTTGAAAGTGATTACAACCAGACCAGATCACATAATGGCAACACGATAACCCTGTTGCATGGTAACCTTGGTGGCTAATTTCTTGTGTGACAGCTCCTCAATACTCGTTTATTTGACTCGCCTGTTCACACGGCCCAGGGATTTACGTTGATGAACATTGTTACCAGGGGCATACAAACCCACTCAATGACCGTCTAACTGACAAGAAATGATGTCATAGTATTTTTATGGCCGGGTAATGACCCAGCTGAACTCAGAAAAGATGCATTATTGTACAATCTTAAGGCGTCGAATTTTCGTAACACATGCTACAGTATTAATAAATCAAATCCTGCGAACCGGCCAAGGTAATTCCTGGACGTCCGATTTCATATCTGTCACCATGACTCCATTAGTCGGGTGGTCTCCTCATATGAATCCCTCGGTGAAGTGGTCCAGGCCCAAGCCCAATTTTGCTTGACAGTTTCCATAAGCTCTACGAGTCGGGCCTGTAATTTCTCCCCTCGCAACGTCGAGAAATCGACATCGCGATACTTCAGGGAGAAGTATCTTTCATTCATTCTTGACCGCTCCTGAACCTCTCGAGCACGTGGGCATCGCACCAGGTCAAATACTTTTAGGGCACGTTGTATCGAAGTGACGCTTCTGTCGGTCTTGGGATTTCCGAGGACTGTGGCTAGAATGAACGCATCCTGTGGTTAGTTTAAGGAAGGTTGGATGCCCATGTGAGCAACACATTTCGGATTCCGTGGATTTACCGTAGAACCCACCTCTATTGCTTGGCCTGCACCCGAGCCCTGGGTCGGGAGCATTGCGTGTGCCTGCATATGGCATATATCATTACCGAAAAATAGCATCAAAGTCGGACATACAGCATCACCGATCAGCGCAACTCGCGAGTGCACAAACGTAGAAAGAGGTTTGACAGTGTGAATTGCCCACCGCAAGGGCTCATCGACGCACTGATTGACAAGGTGGTCAATTTACAGGTGTGCACGAATGCAGAACTTATAATCTTACTCTGATGAGGGCTTGGACTTCAGGTTCCCAGTCCTTGAACTGGTCGCTGATTTCCTTGTGGCTACTCTGGGATACCCAGGGCCCATTAAACGCCGTATTTTCTTTTTCATGTTGCGAGATAAAGGCCACGAAGTTGATCACTCCTTTGTTTGGGACGGGATAGGCGATGATATGCTAGAAGGGGATGTCAGAAAGATGTGCAGTGGATCAAGAATCCCAAGACTCACTGAATTTTTTCCGAGATACTACAAATTTAAGTCAGCATATATCATCACCCGAAGATTCATGCTTACACAGACCTGCATAGGTTGCGCAAGGACACGATGGCTAGGATATTCAGCCCGAAGCCGGTCGGCTGGTATGAGAGCGCGGTACGAATTTGTACCGCTCCACAACGGATCGATCGAAGCGAGGCAATCTGCAGCCTCTGCTCTTCGCCCCTCTGATTGGGCGAAATGTGCCTTCTCTGTCATGAGGGTTTGCCGGACCGCGGATTTGAGGCCGTCCGCACCAACGAGTACGTCACAGGTTGCTGTTGTTCCATCTTCGAACAGAAGCTTAATGGGTTCGGAAGCTCGCTGAGTATATGTCCGAAGTCGCTTTCCACAGTGTGTCTTGCATGAGGAAATGAGATGTCTCAGTAGTACCTGCTGAAAATCGGCGCGATGAAATATCATCAGGTTACCTGTTATAAGGTCAGACAAGCGACGAAACCGGATGTACTATACACTATGCATACCCTGTGTAATGAGTGTATAGAATTCCAATCCCTCTGGAAAATCACTTTTGCGATAGACAAATGTAGGAACTGAACAAGGAGAATATAGAAAAAGCTTTCATTGTTTCAGTAGATCATGAACTTACCAGGTCCTTCTTGGCGCTTTGTTTCTGTTGTCCTTAGTAGGTCGTCTTCGAGATTAAGCTTCCTGATGATTTCCCATGGTCCTGCGGAAATGTGTCATGATAACAATTAGTCACTATCGTATGACAAGAGGAAGTGATGGTGTACTAGGAAAGACCCCGACGCCTGCGCCAACCTCTGCAAGCTTTGATGCACCTTCATACACAGTAACTTCGATATCCGGATAGCTTGATAACGCGACTGTCGAAATAGAATTTACTATTCACGGACTTCAGATGAGACGCCAAGAAAGGTCTCACCTGCGAGAATAAGCCCACCAATACCAGCACCGCTGAAATTTCTGTGAATACTGTATTTCATTCTGCACTACCTCAATACATACCAAATGCCTACACGGAGTCTTGGGGTCACGGTAGATTTAGGCTTGCTCATGTCACAATATAGTCCTTTGAGACTGTGGAGTGTTTGACTGGGGAAAGGTGATTTTGACCAAAAGATATGAGCGCGCTCCCTACTTTAAGCATTTTTGCACAAGTAAGATTACACGGTTGGACCGGGCACCGGTGGTAGGAACATCTAGGCAGGAATCCTCGACATTTCAAGATCCAAACAACGGAGATCTCTATCAGATAAGGAGTAGTGTTGTCCCACGATTCGGTCGCTCCTCGAGGATGATGAACCTTGTGTATTTGATGATTAATCATATCTCTATCACCCGTTTGAGAACAGATTTGAATCATGAGAGCCTGGACAATCTCATTAATTTGAGGAAATAATATGGCTTCCAAGTCAGTCGCGCGATGTGGCCAAAAGCAATGGCAAGGGAGAATTGACCCGTGATTGCCGGCTTGATTAGGCCACTCCACAGTACTCGACAAAAGTTCAATGTCATATGGAAGCCAAGAAATCAGCATCTCGAGTGCAGTACCCTTTAAACCGTCAGTGCAAGGTCGCAGTATGAACTGTGGACAACTGGATGAATAGCTTGGTTGATCGTTCCTCACTTTTGTCACGTGTCGTCATCCTTATTCCAAGTGAGACAAGAAGCGCTAAGTTTCCGGGAATTACCGGGAGGCCTCATCCAAAGAGTGAAAACACAAATCATCCTAGTTTATTAGCATGAATGCAGCAGAACTGCAACAGAATCCTCCTCCCTTGGATAAAGAGGACTGCCTTTTTAGTTTACATTGGTATATAAGGGCTCTATATTTGAACCCTAATTTTCTCCACATCTGAATCTGAGGGTGAAAGATATTTGATGCAACCCCATACTTGGACCAATGAATTGAAGTCAGACACATACACCAGTTTCATATGAAACCGATGATATCCGACGATATCAGCAAGAAATCATCAATGTTCTCCGTCCCCTTTTGCTCGTGACGTCTTGTCCCTCTAGTCCCCTGACCGGATCATACCCACGCAGCAATCGGACAAATGATAAAAATTATGTCTGACCACAACTGACACCAAACCACTTTAAGGGAGCCTACCTTCATTTTTCGCACTCGAACTTTTGAAACTCCGCTAGCGTTATTGTTATCTCGTCCTCGAAACCGTTATAGGAATGATTGCAGGCTCAGTTACCCTACTATTGACGAGGTCTAGATGCACCCCAATATACAGATTTCTACTGTTTTGATGGACATCATTATCAGGAGGAGGAGAATAATAATGATGAATTAGTCTGACTATCTACACCTGAACTTGTTTCCTCATAGTTGTTTATACAATAGTTACGGTGAACTTGATCTTCTACATATATTGCGTGTCTGCCATCCGCAAGCATACCCATGTGAACGCGTAATACACAAAGTGGCGTGGCGCGTTTTCCTCAACAGGTTCTGCAGGTGTGACAGTATCGGACGTTAATTTATGCACCGATAATTTTCTTTTGGACAACATTCCATTCAACTGGACGACTGGACGACATTCAAGATTCAAGTTGGATAGACAATTTTTTGAATATGCATCCAGCTGATTCAAGCTGACAAAACGTGAGGAACGGGTTGATAGGATGAAGTGGTCCTCAAAGCATGCATTCCGAGTCTGGATTATTTTTTTAACATGGTATATTTGCACACATTCTGGAATTGTACCGTCCACGATTAGCTCAAATATATGACGCAAGTAGACAGTGAGGTGACAACCCGAGATCCACACTATCTCCAAATCCCGCAAAAGCGTTCTTATTCATTCGTGGTCAGCAGATAGACCCGAAAACTTGTTACCGAACGAGCCGTTCATATCGTGGGTCGATTGTATCTAATGATTGTAACCTTGACTAAGATAGATGAAAGCTCCCAGTGCAAACATAGCAAGAAAATGGTAGAAGTGACCTCCATGTTCTATACACTGAGATGATAACCATATCTGGACCTACCGCGTGAATAAAATAGGGCAGGTGGTTCGTCTTCTACGTTATAGATGAAAAATTGAAATAACCAAGAAAACTAAGTTCACCAGTTTGAAAGGAATCTGAGGAGTTTCTGTACTATCCCTTCGCCCGGAAATGCCGTATCAGACAATGGATTGGATATCGGCGGGGGCGGTACTCGAGGTTCGGAAAGAGCTGCTGATTTCCTGAAAGCAGACGATGCTGGGTGAAGCTGGACTGGAGTACCGATACTCTGTACACTCGAGATGAGAGGTGGCTGCGTCGTTTCATCGGTGTCTGCCGCACTCCCTAAAGAGTGGGCTTCAGTTACCCCAGAAAGACTTTGTCGGAAAGATGAACCAAGGGCTGCTTCAGCGTGCACAGGCTCCTGTGAACAGAATAGAGGTAAGGCATACTCTGGGCAGGCATGAAAAAGTGGGGGATACTCACGGCCCACTTGGTTGCGATCATGAAGCTTCCGCGTATAACATCTCCGTTCTTTCCTATTGCTCGCATTGCATCTACAGTATTCTGATACCCTATCTTGAAACAATTTTTAATGTTTTTATCTGGTTCGGGCTCCGTCGCATCGCCGAGTGACTTAAAATATTCCACCATGGATGAGTATTGGTCTGGAGGATAGCCGAAGACAGTAACATAAACTGGCTGTGCAAGTTGACTTGCAGGGACGTGCGAGGGCCGACGGCTGAAGCGCGATGTTTCAAGACTCGATTTCTGATAAGAAAAGTAAGTTAAAGACCAACACATCGATATTTCAGATACTGACTTTCTTTGGCAAACTACGAAATGAAGAGTTGCCACGAACTTCATATGGTATATCAAGTACCGAAGCTTGTGGGGGGGCATCCTCATCCGGGAGTGTCTGACGCTGACTTGGTGGTGTATCAATGATTCTGAACGAATAACAAGATACAAAGGAACACACGGCTGGCTGTGAAACACGGAGTCCATGCCAAAATCGAATTTTGATCCTCTCGCGTGAGCATTGCTCATCCTGGCTTTAGATTGTATTAGAGGCAACTCATCAACTCGTGGACCACTCTGCGAAGCATGCTAAATGGGTCATGGTCAGTCAACAATTCAGTTGAAAGTCTGGTCCGTACATCATATCGAGAGGTTGACTAGGACGGGATAGGATAAGAATGAGCGACACAAAACAACTGATAGACCCACCAGAAGATAACCTGATTGGTATTGATTTCGTGGGGGCTGCGACAAACTATCACCGAACGACGAACCAAATTGACTACTTGAACCGGTGACTCCCCAGGAGCTGAGATTGGGCACGGGCAAGGTCGATGAGGAAGACATTCCTGCAACAGTAAAAGATGACATTTTCAAAAAAAGTTGAATGGAGGGCAAGTGACCAAAAGTTGTTCGTCGTGGCCGAGGGAAATACTGTCACTAGACCGTGTGAAGTTGATGGTTTATTGATGGTGCAAATGTGCATGTTCCCAGGATCAGATGACATTAGTCGAAGGGACCATACCCTTGCATATGGTCTCGGACTGATCGGGTTGGTCTTCCTTTTGAACACACCTCAGGTAAACTTTGAGGAGAGTCCAGTGAATGCCAGTCCCCAGATGATTTCTTGTACCATGGGAAAATATAGTTCCGGTTGAATTTGAATTTTGGAATAGTTGCAGATTTTGTGAATATAGATAAATAACTTATATCTCGTATTATCTCTTTAACACAGCGCCTGACATCCAATTTTTTAAATTTTACAACACTGTTGAATAGGAGCCCTTCCATCCATGGATGGCGTAAACACATACATGTACACAATACAGACGCTCCGAGAGATGCGGAAGACACTGTCTTCCGCAAGCCAGACATCAAAAATTTCGTCATGCCCAGCGGATCAGCTCCTCTTCAGCCCTCACAGCTTCTCCAGCAATCACGGTAGAAACATTGGCGTTGCGGGGAACCAGATGATAAGTAAAATTTCGAGGCTGAATAGATAGATGTCCATCCATCGTTTCAGTTTCTGGTAAAATAGGTTTTCCAAGCTCATTCAGCTTTGGTTGGATATTGAAGGCCCATAAGGTCCTGGACAAAGTTCAATGATAAGCAGTATTGTGATTATCGAGACAGGTACTAACCGAGCGAACAATACCAAAAACGAGTTCATAGCAATATACATGCCTGGACATATCCTCCGACCGAAACCGAACCCGGCCGTAAAGGTAGGGATTTTCCCATCCAGAAACCGCTCAGGCTGAAACAAATCAGCATTCGAAAACATCTGTTCAAATGAATCGGTCATTCAGTCATGGTCTACCTCCACTAGAAGTATTGGAGATCGCCTGACCTCGGGGTCCTGAGCCATAGCGCTGGGAGAAATGTTAAATTCATCCAAGTATGCAATGACTTATTACATACTAGACATTCGCCTGGACCCTACTACCCTTGGGTATAAACATCCCACTGTAAACGTCGTCACAGATATTGCTGTGCGCAACACCCAGAGGCAGAATGGGGCGCCACCTAAGTGTCTCTTTCATAATAGCTTGAGTGTAAGGGAGACGTTCCATGTCATCAAATTCAGGCAATCTGTCAGTACCGACAACGCGATCAAGTTCTTCTTGTGCTTTCTTCATGACTGTAGGATAGTGTAGCATGGCCACTGTACATGGGTAAAAGGTCAATGATAACTGACCTAGAAACTTGGCTGATGGTCACTCACTGATGAAAATCTTATAGATAGAGACGCTCTTGAAGTCGTCGTTAATAATCAATCATTAGCCAGCCTACTAGGTGCACCTACCGTTGTAACTCCTGCTTGCCAAGGGGCACTCAGAGCATAGGCAATTTCAATATCGCTAAGGCCCCAATTGGCTGTTTTTTCGAGAGCCTTGCTTGCGATAGATGGCATAGCGGTCCCTGTTTCTATACGTTCTCGCACATCATTCAAAAGGCCGAGGTAGACCCTAGTATCGCGTTGGCGCATTTGTTCTGGTTCGTGCCGAAACCACTGTAACCGTTTCTGCAGTGGATAAGAGGTCTACTCTATGTCTTTGTGCATTGAGATTCGTACCGGAAGATAAAGGAGAAAGGGCCACTGATTCTGTCCGTCAGAATGATATCAGATGTGGGCCAATGAATCCACTTACAGTGTCGACCCAAGAATTACTAAGGTCCCTGCGGTTCAGTCAGCAGACCAATAAAATAGTACAATAGAAGAGGAACTTGCAATGCCCTATTGGTAGTGACTCAAGGTCAGGTAAGGTCTAATCAACAATGAATAACTTGGCACTGACTTTGATAGATCTGTATCATAGATAATTTGATATATATTTTTTGCTAATAAAAACGAATATGCTGGTACTCACAGCGATCAATCTCTTCATTTTCTTTCACAATTTTGTGATTCATGTCACGAACTCTCCGGCCATATGCAACGCTTGAAACGACAGAGATAGCATACCTTTGAGAGATGAATGAAAATGCGACTTGCTGGAGACTGAAGACTCACCGACGAAGATACTGAGTATATTCTTCCGAGTCTTTCGCACCCAACAAGTCATTGAGAAGTACTTTAGACTCTAATGATTGAAGTGTCTTGTAAGTTTGTGAAGCATCAATAGATAGACCAGCATGCATAAGCTTCCAAAGCTTTAATGGGGTACCAATTGTGAAATGTAGTACACTCACAGCTCGCCAATTTCTCCATCGCGGACCGTATGGCATACCAACCCCTCGCATTCCACCAGAAAGAAGTTCCCCTCTATCAACCAAGGTCAGCTAAATCCCTGGGATAGTTTTTCAAAATGACTACTGACCCCATGATATTCCGCGGTCGACTGGAATAGATGTTGCCGCGTTTTTCTAGAACATCATAGGCGGCCTTAAGAGTACCCAGAACTACCATTTAAGAAAATTTAAGCTGATATTCGCCAGGAGGACGAAAATCAAAGGTAATGCATACCAACGATGGGTGTACTCCCTAACCAGAAGGAGATAATGTCGCCTAAAGGACCAGACTATTCAGAGGCAATAGATCTTATCTGATAATGCGAATTGAAAGCTCACCATACAAATTATGCCACTCTGCGTACCTCCTCCATGGCTGGTAAAAAGGGACGTCCCATCTATTGTCTCCGAAAAGCCCAGGAGCGGGACCGGGAGGCATCCGCCATCTGGTTTTGCGTCTCAATCGCAGCAGGATATATGTCAAAGATAGTGAGCTGCAAAACATGAAAAGTACCGTTGTGAACATCTTGGGCGTTGACAATGATGCTGTGAAAGGACCGAAGGGTTGCCTTGCTTTTTCATAAAGTAGCTTCCGGCCTATCATCACTGAGAAGCCGGAATCCCAAACTGGCAAACGCCAATCCGACTCGGAGATGCTAAATCTCAAGCCAAGCGGACAATGAAGAAGGTCTCTTGCGTCGAGGGCACTCGGACACAGAAAATTAACCAGGTTTATGGAAAAACGATAAACAATAGCTACATCATGATCAAAGAAAATATCTGGAGACCCTTAGGCTAAGAAGTGGATCACAAGTCCGTGGTAACAAAATGAAAATTAAAATAGCATCCTTATCAAATGCCTTTGAAATTCCGAAATCCGAAAGGTACATGCAAGACATAGCTCCGGCCTGTCACCCCTATGACATCTCAGCCTGCATAATACCGTGGGCTACGAAGTCATTCTCATGATTAAGAAAACCCGGATATGGAATTAATTCCGTTGCATTGAATAATGCGCCTCATATCCGTGAAACACCTCCAACACAACCCATGAGAAGTGCATCAACAGTGCCGGCAGACTTATCCTCCAGCCATCTATCGAGCCTTTCAAAGAGCTGCATGACGGGTCCTCCTTCCATTTTTACAGCCTCCTTCGCCGGCCACATCCCCTTTTCCATGATGCCAATGAAGTTTACTAATAAGTTTTCTTCGTCGGTAGCATTAGGTGGGGATTTGATGACAATATCTACACTCCACGTGTCTGCCCCGTAAAAGGATGCTTCTCTGATAAAGTGTCGAACATATTCGTTCGGAGGGTTATTGTCAAGTGTCCACCTCAGCACATGGGCATCGAATGCAATCACTGCCAGAGTTGGGATCCATCAGTGATCTCATCTCAAACGATAAATAGCGCACCGGACCAGACAATTCCCGGGTGTTTGACCTGTATTGTTACACTTCGTGTACCCGCTTCCGTATCACGGAAGTCATTGATGGCAGAAACAACGAAACCTTGTTCGCTTGCCCATGGTGAGACATAATCTTCAGTCACTGCCAACGGGACCTTGTATGGGCTCAAGAAGGCGGAAAACGGATACAGCGAATCCCAGTCTGAGTTATAATCGTTCATCACGATCGGCTTGGGAACAACATCCGACGTGGAAAATTCTTTTGTGATATCTTCAACGAGAAGAGCGAGTCCAGGAGCACCATCTGACCCAGCTATATGTAGAAATTGCTCTTGTGTCGTTATCTGAAAAATTCCCAGGGATTTATTCGAAATCATCAAAAGAAGACGCACATTTTCGGAGTGTAGAATAAATAATCTCTTTTGGTGCATCTTATCAAATGGATGTTTCATAGAGAAAACAGCCATGGTAATCGCCGTCGCAATGGTTGACAACATTATCGCATTTAATAGTTTCCGGTGCCCAAACCGATGAGCGAAGGGCACAATGACTGGAAGTGCTTGTGCACCCAGAAGTGCCACTATTGTCGCTACAATATTGTCTGAGGGTGCTTGAGCCCCGATTCGACCAGTCTAGGCGCCATGGACTTAGATGGCTCTTGCTGACAATATCTTAGTATAGTATAGATTGACTCACCAGGGGCACGAAGACTTCGGAGACAGTAGTTAGCATAGGAGAACCGATAAGTAGGGGCTCCAATTGCGCGATGGCGTAAGTGATCAGGGATATATTAGTCGCATTCCCGGTGATCAGACGGTTCAACGATAACGCAATGAAAAACGGCAAGCCGGATAGGAAGAACAGGCCTGCCGATCCAATTCCAGCCATTTGTATTCCATATGCTAGCCCAGACTGCAGAACGAGAAGAGCGTTGAGGATATCTCGCTCAAAAACTGGCCCAACCAGATATTGAGACAGCAATGCACCGAGGAGGGCAGGTGGTGCATACAGAGCGATCGGAGAGAACGGATTTGAAAACCAGCTCATACCCTTATTCAGCCCCTTACTCATTATTAGAGCAACCAAATTAGGCATGATAACCGTGCCAAAAGTGGATGCCATGACCGCCACCAAGCCTCGGACCAGACTAGCCTTTTCTTTTTGAGCCGTCGAAATCCGCACGAAGGTGAGCGAAACAACGAAAAGCGCTAGATACATAATTCTTGCAGTTTTGAAGGAGTACATATAGAACCTTCCGAAGAGTGTGAAATATACAGTCGATGGTCGTGCATACCCTGCAGTCAAGGTGGGCAATGGTGATTGATCAGAAGATAGGAATTGGAGAAGCGCTAAAGCATTCTCAGCCATGTGCTTGTGAAGTTATCAGAATGACTCGATTTCCATCGCATATAAATCTTACCTGAGCAGCGCCGGGTTCAATATTCCCAACAAGGTCCTGAAGTAAAGATATTTCCATGTCAGATGTTGAGATGTTGTAGTCAATGAACGAACCTTCCGCATATGATAAACATAGCTATTCCCAACGATTGCCATCTATACAAGACTCTTTCGATTGGCAACCGACAAAATTGTCAAAGGATGTACCCACATCGAGACCGGTTATATTGAGGTATTGTTCAAACTGTCGGAAATCTGTACTGGATCACTTTCAGAATTTTGATACATGGGTGCAGGAACAACCCTTACTCTGACAGAAGGATACCTGAGCTGAAGACATCATTGGCAAAAACAGTACCAAAAGGCCTTTTGAAATGAAATAAGCACCAGTAAAATAGGGAAACTGTAAGAACTCAAGGCTGCACCTAGGAACACGGGAATATGCGTCGATCATCTGTTCAGATGTTGCTTGGAAAAGCAGCTCACGACCTGTTGAGCCCGCAGCTTCGGTCACGTCAGTAATTGGCTCCCACAGAATGGCAAGATAGACAGACACCTTCAAGGTTGATGACAGCACGAACACTAGGCTCAGTCAGACACAGCTTCAGGGATATTTCAGAGAAAGGCACACGTTGATGCAATTGGGTGTTGTGTGGAAAACAGATGCGAACCATCTTGAAGCGATTCTTCCGCATGATTGAATACTGGAGGCACTTCAGAAGAATAGAATGAAATATGTAGTATATCGACTTACAGAGGACAATCGAATGCTTAGGTGACCAGTCCGGTGTATTGATGAGCACCCGCATGACATCAAGCATGACCCCAACAGCGAGACCATCATCGGCAGCCCCTGGACTTGGCAATGTACTGTCCAGATGGGCATTTACCAAAATAGCATGCTCCTTTCCCGCCGGCGTTCCGTCCGAAATACGAATGATGATATTTGTCAGGTTAACATAGGTCTTGTATACTCGTTTGCCCATCATGTCAAACCTTGACAGAATCAGTCTGTTGTTTCCCCACAAATAGAAGGCAAGGATATACCTATGGCTGCCGCTGCCTTGTTGATGCCAGATCTCACACTCTAGTTTCCGCTCAGTTTTCGCTACGATTTTTTGGCATTCACCCTGCATTATCTCAGCTTGCCGAGTCATCCATGTGTCTGCAAGAGCATGTTCAAACGTTCCGACAGTTCTATAGCCAATGTCCTCTGATAGGTACTTTGCAACGCCAAGGATATTGACTTCTGAAATTTGCGGCAACTGTGAGGAGGGATTTGCACTGAATGTAGCATTTCATTAGCATAAGCCTTTATAGTTCAGGTTCCTAGTACCCACAGGTCGACAAGTGGTTCTGGAAGTGCTAAAAGAGACTAGCTGTGGTGACAGGCATCCGAAGCGACTGAGCTCACCATAATGTTGTTTGAGAGAGATAAAAGGTACGCCTATAAGAACTGGTGACAGAGCAAGTAATGAGCGTAGTGGCCCCCACCTCCAATGAATGGTCATGATGGAGCAGAATCAGATGAAAAGGCTCGGGGTGACTACAGGAGGTTCAGTGATTTCAAATATGAAGATCTAGCTGTTGACGATGGCTGTACAATGATCGAATTATGCTTGGTGATCGTGAACTTAAGAGGTCAAATTTTCGGCGTCATCGCGTTTACCTGTCAACAAGAGATCAGATGTGTCATAAAGTTATTGCAGTTGTCCAAATCCATTTCAATTAATCTCTTGCATTGCCTCTCTTGGCCCATTCATTATTCTAGATACCTCTGGTTACATGTGCTGATTAGAACTGATATATTTGTCATGGCTCGACGATGTATACATGTTGCCTGCTACTGATTACGTTTCGCAAGTGGCGAAGTGAAAAGTGAGTTTTTCACAAAAAAGAAATGTCCCTGTCTGAACAGATCCACAGGCCCAAAAATTGTGTCATTCCAAGAAATGTGTAGATATCGTACAGGATGCGTTACTACCTAGAGTCCGAGAGGTGGAGCCAGGAAAGCATACACAAGACTGAGATGCCAGAAGATCACATGAATTTACTGCCTCATATCCCTAGAAAACTAAGAAATTACTATCATCCTTCATAAAGAATACCTTTCAGTCTCCGATCACTGTACGAGAGAGAGCTACTGTTTCTTTTTCTTTGGGCCTACAAAGACGACCAAAATAAGTAAATCGATCTTCGATCAAATTGTCAGGATAATCAGCCACGCACCGCCCTTGGATCTATAGTCCGCATGTATGTCGTCCGCGGACGATTCAGCTCTCTGCCTCTTGCGTTTAGCTATAAAATCCTTCCAGAAACCTACAGGTGCACCAGGGTCGTCGAGACACTGGGGACAGAACCATTCACCATCAGGAATGGCATCGAGAGGTGGGTTCAGGCACTCGAGGTGCCATGGAGAATCACACTTGAGCGAAGGATCAATACAATATTTGAACAATGGAGAGTGTATATGAAAGTACTTTATCACACTCCAGTGGGTCACCATCATCCTTCTTGCATCCGACGCATTCTTGGGGAGACTGAACGTCGTAAGGGTGCCTCGGTAGATCAGAGAACTTGTCATTGGGTTTTGCTAAGAGCACCGTTGTGTTTTGCCCTGCAGCAATGCTACCAAAATGAAGTCATCTCCTATCCTGCACCAGGTCTAAGATTGGTGCTTACTCGAGGATTTCAATACCCTGCAAAGGAATATTTATTGTTGGCTTTGTTGAGCTTTTGGGTTCATCAGTCCCCATGCCGAGCTCCCCGTTCGCAGCATTTTGCCCATAACAAACTGTAATGGGTGTTCCGTCGTCATCAGGCGTGATCAGCCAATGTGTTACTCCGCCAGAACACGCGAGTGAAACTTTACAACCCCTGTACAGACAGATGTCAGTCTAACAGTACGATCATCAAGGTCTTTTTAGACTGACACAACAGCCTGCAAAAAGCGGAAGGTAGAATAAGGGGAACCCGACGATCCTGCAATTGCAATGTTTCAACTCAATCAGGCACATAAGCTTAATTTGGATATTTTGACGCACCTTCACCACTATTTTTCCACTGAAGTTGGATAGGGATGAACATATGAACAAAAAGCATTGACTGGGTCGCACCTTTCCAGCCATGTAGTACATTCCCCGCTTATCTAGTACTACGGAATTCGTTGAACCAGCGGATACCGCAGAGGCAAGCGACCCATCATCCGGACCAGAGAACTGGTGTTTCACTCCCAGTAAGAGAATCAAAGCGAAGAGAAAACATAATCTTACTTGGGGTACGGGCTTGGGTTTAAGGATATCAACTTGATTCCCGAGCCCGAGTCTGCAATATCCATTATAACCCCAAACATAAACAATTCTGCGAATGGATAGTCAATGAATGATAGGGTCTATAGCAACGTACGCACCCTGTGTCATCGAGCGCTAAGCTGTGCTGCTGTCCTGAAGCAATTTGCACGATCTTCTTCCCATCGAGTTCTTTGACATATACTATTCAAAGTCTTCAGGCAAAGAATCCAATAAATGCTAGAGATGACTCACCAGGACTGTCCTCGATGTCGAAAGTGGATTTATTCCCAGTAGAAATCCGTTCGCCGGTCGTTCCGATTCCAAGCTGGCCTTTCTCTGCACTACCAAAAGAGAACACTGAAGACATACAGTTCAGTCAATTCGCTTAGATGCAGACGTGAAGTTTCCCATACCCTTGCCAGTGTCTGTCAACACAAGAGAGAAGGAGATGCCGGCTGAAGCCTGTACGACGCATTCCTTACTGCCGTTGTAAGTGACATTGACAACCTTGAAATATGTGACTTCTGGACATGTGGAATGACCACACTACATGAATGTTCGGAGAGTTCATAGATAATTGATATGGACTGCGCACCTGACCTAGGTTATTGACTCCAGCCGACCAGACGCTCCCGTCACTTCCCACTAGAAGCGTGTGATTTCTACCACACGCAGCGTAGACGAATTTGGTCCCCTTCGCTGCGCCTAGTTCGCTAGCTTTTAAGAGCCTCGGCGCATTCTCCGAGATGTATTCTTCGCCAGAGATGCCCAAGCAAGAAGATCCATTCCTTCCAAACAGCCACGCATCCCCATCGATATCGATTGCGACAAAATGGCAGCTAGCACAGGATGTATGTACGGAGGTTATTTTGACGTTCACAAGAGATCGTAGGATACTAGGTTCCAACAAGTCTGGGTTTCTGTCGCGGCAGGAATTGATAGTGCAACTTAAGAACATAATTCGCGAATGGCTGGCAGCACAGAAATACTTACAATAGGTCCCCAGTTTCCGTGTTTATGGTGCCTGTGCGATCCTTTCGTCCTAGCCTGGGCCTATGTATCCATGGGAAGACGCAGAAGTCATTTCATAGAAATCCTACAACTGTGAGAACGCCATATGTACCAGTCTGTTCCCCCACAGATTAACACTGGATACAGGATAGAGTCATAAGCATGTAGAAATGACATGAACAATGATTTACATACACCTGCCCCACTTTGGTGTGTCAGGAGCCATCTTATTGTTTGCAGTAGGAAGATCAACAGTATCCATGATGTGGGTGGTTGACAAGTGGCAGACGCTCGCTTTGCTGTCAGCTCTTCACAATTTCTCCGAAAGGCTGTCATTCGGGCTTGTTCAAATCCACAACATTGTATGCACAACATGACATATGGACTACTCTTACACTTCTCACGGACTATCTAACTTCAATGCCGATGTATAGACGTTTAGAAGTTCTTCGTCTCAGTTGGCGGGAGCGCTTGTCCATCGGTCAGGACCCAATTAATACTATGGAAGGTAAGGGAAAAAGATGAGTGAAGGAGATAAGAAGACTCACAGATGCTAGTTCCCGTACGTTTGATAGAATACTAGTCATGAATGTCCATAGTTAGATTGGGTCACGAGAGTCACCGAGAAACATTACCTCAAAGTCATCCCCTTCTAAGATCACTACATCACCATGAACGAGACTCATGGTAAGTATCCTTTGTTCGGCTTTCCATGCCTTATTGACTGCTTCTCGTCGTATCGGAGTCAATCGTAGTTGATCGTCTCGTTTTTCGGTTTCCTCTAGTGTTATCTCCGATTCAGCTTCGACATCTTCAGGTTGAACGGGCCAAATTCGATCTTCTTCAGAATCAAGATTGTCCATCGGAATCAATGTATCAAGATTAGGCATGTGCGCTTGGAAGTCGTCCAATGACTTTGGCCTAAATTTCATAACTGTCTCGCACCCAAGACACATGATGACTATATAACGTCGTTTGGCGAAAAGCAGGTCTAAGTTCTGGTAGCACGGCATAAGCATAAGTCAAAAGCCATTCAGACTAACTCGCCCGCTTGCTTCCTGCAGTCACCCAGGCCCGAATATCCAACTTTGATATGTTGATATCGGGTATTGCACCATAAACTCTTACTCTGGTTTGCATCAACTCTCTCGCTACTCGTAAACAATCTGGTGCAGAATCCCAAGACGAAGGAACACTGCCCGTATCATCTACGGAATGGACAAAATACAGATCTATGGGAAGGTAATTAATTCAATCAGTGTGACCAAATCTAAGAAGTAGAACTGCGCAACTTGAACTGCCATCGCCGATCGACCGGCGTAATGGTACATGTATCTGTATGGAACTCAGCAGCTTAGAGGGTTCTTCCTGTAATCTTTTCAAATTGCAAGTGAAAACGTGTCGCACCACTATAGGCCCCTCATTGGTACTTATGTCATAGTTATAGAACAAAGTTTTCATTCGGTCCTTCGAGACTCGCGTTCGAACATGAACTAGGTCACGATCAGGTAACTCGTTGAGAGGGAGTGACAGGGCCAGGTTATCTTGAGGATCACGCATTCGGTCAATCTCAATTGCATAACCTTTTTTTTCAGGTTTATGCTGATAATTTGGACTGATCAGTCTCGATCTCTAATTATATAACACTTCTCACCTGGCAATAGGAACTACAGCATCGGCAATGCCGAAGATGATACCTAAAGTTGAGCTTTCCGCAATCCTGACAATACCAACCTTTCGGCAGCGAGGAGTCTGGCATTTCAACGTCTACAGGTGCGAGTAGATGCAGGGGAAGCACACTTAAGAAGGTTTGACTGAAGGAACAATGCCGTCGAGCAAAGTTCGGGTTTTTCCGCCTCGCCGAACGATAAGCTTCTGTTGACTCCTCATCTGAATCGTCCAGCTCCGGCTGGGACGCCCCTGAGAGTCCTTTCGCTTTCAGCGATGGATTCCACCACGGCGAGGAAAGGTCGTCACGCCGAACAGTTTGCCAATCTTCACCACCAGGTTCCCACTTCATCCGAAATTTCCATCGAACTCCCGCGGTAATAGTATCTTCAACAGGCTCTCTAAATTCTGCTCCACTCGTTCCGATGCTTGCTTTCTCTTCTTCCAAACACTCCCAGATCCTTGAGATCCTATAAAGCCCCATGAACGAACACCCAAACTCCTCCTTGCGTGCCAAATCCAATCCCCAGAACCCTTTGATCTGCGCTTTTGTCGCAAATACACCGACAGGAACGCATTTAACATATGCATCGATAAGAGCCCGCATATCATTTGGAATCGGCGTTGGCACTCCATTTTTCCCTCTTTGTAAAGGCCCAGGTGTGAGTGTGGCCGTGACTGGCTTTTCTTGGACTTTAGAATATGAGTGAGTGATAGATCTTGATGCTGCAACAGACGGGGGTGACATTTTGAGACTAACAAGATCAGGCTTTGGAGGCACAGACTGGCCAGTGAACTGGAGAAGGGACTGCGAGGCCTTGGCTGGTAAAGGCATGGGTGTGAATGTAGTCGGTGCTAACTTTCTCCGGACTTTGGGATTTGGATGAGTGATAGATCCTGAAGTTGCAGTGAGCGACATTGCGGAACCAACAGGGTCAGCCTCTGGAGGCGCAGACTGACCAGTGGATTGGAAGAGGGATTGCAAAGCTCGACGTTGTTGTCCACGTTGTCCACATCGCCTTTTGAGTTTGACACCTTCAGATACCGAAATCATTGGCATGAGGTTTACCTGATCCCTATTATCACCAACGTTGGTATCGTTTGAAGTAGGCTCTGCTGATACTGCTTCCTCCTCCCCTCCCCACTTCCTTTTCTTCTGTGGTGGAAGAGCCTCTGCTCTTGTGTGCACAATGCATGAGTCACGCTTTGCACATGAGAGACATGAAGTGACATTTTCAAAGGGTGTGACTTTTATGGGAGTATTGGGGGCAAAAGGTAGGCTGAATTCAGGAGCATGCAGACGTGTAGAAGTAGGGCAGGGATCATTGAATTTATCAAAGAGCCTCGTGTCTATCTTTGCAGTGTCCCAGAGTACAGTGTTTCTCGCTACAGCTGGGATAAGTGGATGAACGACGGGCACCTCTTGGGGGGGAGGGTCTTGTTGGCTAGCCATGGTCCCCTCGTGGAGATTCCACAAGGCTGACGACATCGCGGGGACAGTTGAGGTTATTTCAGGCTCTTCTTTATGGTCAATCTGCCGATCAGGCGGGGGCAAAGGGACATTTCTTTTATCACAGAAACAGCAATTGATATCGGACCGCATCCTCGAACAATTGCAAGTCTTTCTTTTGCCATGCTCGACCTGTTGGACCGGTCCGTGAACGGAAAAGATTGCATGACGCTCGGGGGGAAATGTGTACATGAGTTGAGTATCGACTCCGTAAGGGTTGATCTCTGCTCTTGTAATGTTTGTAGAAGTCCAATCCAGGGGTTGCCGCATCAGACATATCTCGGATGTCTCGGATGTCGGGGGTAACTTCGAAAAAGAGGGCCCGTATACCTGAGGGAGGTCGTAGGGAGGCGGGAAGGTGCCTGCCCCATCTGGAAATCCCATCTCACGTACATGAGTGGTTTGGGTCTCTGGCATCTGCGAAAAGCCTGAACTTGAAGGAGAAGCAGATGAATAGGATGAACAAGAGATTGGGAAATGTCGCTTCCAGGTTTTCCACTGTGGTTCGTCAGTCACAGGGGCAGAGACGTTTTCTGACATCGGAGTGGTCTGTTGGATGATAGAATCGGACACTGAATCCCGAAGAGAAGATTTCTGTGCAGTTTGGGCCTGGTAGTCAGCCGGATTCAACATTGTGAATATTTCATTTTGATAAGTAGAAAGTATGCGTGAGGAAAGATTTGCGCCACAGGACATGTCCCATTGATTTTCTGCGCCAAGCTATCGAGATCTAATAAAAGAGTTACTCACCTGCCTGGTTGGTGGCTTGTGACGGAATTTACGCCGACTGCATGATAGTAAGTAAAGGAACAAAAGAAACGAAGTCAAAGACTCGCAAAACCACATCCATGCATAAATCGCTCGTGTCTTCGACTTTCTCCAATGACATGAATTTTTCATCCAGAATCAGGATAGGCATTTGAGTGAATTTCCAAGAGATGTTATTGGTACATTTTGAGCTGGCAATCTCAACATAAGCAGACATCAACTCTTCCTGACTCTAGACAAGAATCACAATTAACGAGAGCGTGAGAGGTCGCGGGACTTACACTTGACCACAGTCGAGGGCGAATATCCGCTGATCTCATTTCGGAAGTGGCTTGAATTGAGGTTGAACTAGGAATTGGTGTCCAGTGAAGCTTCGTTGAATGTTTCGCGGCTGTCATGAGCAGGGACCGATAAAAACCGAGATTGGTGCCATTTTATTAGACCACTTACGTTGCCCCATCCTCTCAGTCGAGCGCTGTGGCCCTTCCTTGGCTTCCATCAATGCATTCTTCTTTCCCTTGACTCGTTCTGCAGGAGATGGTTTTGATGTGTCACTTGCTGAGTGCATCAGCAATTGTGAATTGGTGGAGTTACAAAGGTGGGGTGGTAAACAAGACGAATTTTGCCTTCGATGATCCAACGAATGAAGTGGCAACGTATATCAATGTGTTTGGTGTGTGCGTGGTATTGATGATCTCTCACGATGCGACGGCAGACTGAAAAATGGTTGTGGAGGGGAAGGCAAACTCGAAAACCTGTGATAAAAGTGAATGAAGCCAGGTGGCCTCTTTAGCTGCATGGGTTGCACCCGCGTACTTGGACTCTGTGGAAGACAGCGTCACAACCTCTTGACGTTTCGTCAGGAAAAAATAGTGATCCCAACTGAAATTTATTTTTATAAATCATATGGAGTATCTTAAGAAATACTTTTTTTATTTTCATTTTACTTCTAACATCTTTAACCTAAAACCCCAACACTAAAAAAACCTAATTTAAATCTACTTGTTAAATATTTGAAAGTTCCTACTCTTCTCATCCTTCTAGTTGTATAATCTTTGGACCAGGTAGGTCCATGACATAAAAGAAATAATTAATATTAACTTAGTCTGGTAGCAATTTATAACATCCTGTATCCTGGACCTTGGTATTGTGGGCCTCTATTGTCTCCTATTTGGGGTGTAAAAGCTGTTTAATTTAGGCCTTATAGCACAGCACCCTGTGTAATAAATTATTGATTTTTTAAAAAAACTACTTATTTTCTAGTTGTCTTCTGGACAATTTTTGAACAACGTTTATTTAGTATTTCTAAGCAGACATCTGTCTTCTAACATCTTCTGAGTTCAATGTCAAATAACCCTCATCATAATTATCCAACAACTGATGCTGATACTCAAGAGCCATCCAAGTACTCAATCCTACCTACTGAATAACATTAATATTTTACCTACAGATAGAAAAATCAGCCGTCTGGAGAACAAGTGGCTTATTCAAATTGATTGATCTCATCTTACTGAAATGGATGAAGCAGATCTTAATACCCAGAGAACCCACCCAATGTAGTTTCAATGGAAGATAGATTGATTTACTAGATCATCCCAATGACTGGAATTTGGGCGGGTTAGTCTAGAAACTTTCGAGCCTGCCTGTTCACAAGAAATGCTATATGATACATTTTTGGCGCCATGAGGATCCTGAGCAACCTCACATACTAGAAAAACAGCCAACTCCCACAGGAGACTAGAGTAGGATGTCTCGAGTAAACCGAACGTTGGACCACGACATTAGATTTCAGCCTGAAAGAAATCAACCAGTCCGCGTTTGATCTGAATTGGGAAACCGGCTCATCCCGAGAGAAGCGCATTCAATCTTTTGACAACTGATCAAAAATCACGAATCCATTACTGAAATCGTCCTATGAGATGAATGTGCAAGCCCGTCAGATGAATAAGATATAGTCCAATCTCCTCTTTTCATGCGCTTTTTAGTCGTTCAAGGAATGCTCCATCAAGAGCATCTATTGCCCAACATCAACTGGCCACTCGAAACGGACAAGGGAAGCTCAACTTACGTCCGACACTGCGATTCAGATGCGTCACACGATATGCATTGACCGCAGGGCTTGGAGACGATCTGTAACTTGAGCTGGGCGGTTGGGAAAAATGCATATGCGACGAGGGGAACCGTCCCTTCGGCGGTATAGTATAAACCAAACTTCGAGACGGAGTCGAGAAAGGGGACGAAGGATATTGAGAAGACACAGAACGTCCGAATGAAGATGCGGGGGAAAATGAAAATGGTTTTTGCGGTTGTGGTCCCTCCTTTGAGAGCAAAACAAGAATGGAACCGAGTCAGATCAGCATTCTTTTCAAGCTATGAAGCGTGTTGCTCACCCTTGGGGGAAGTATATTGTATTCACGTTTCGGTACCGTGGAATCTTCTTTTGCGATAGGAGGTTTGGTGGGTGGTGTTCCAGGAAGGGAAAATGTACGAGGGAATCTAACAGCATAAATGCCCCAGAGAATGTTGAATAGGAATAGAGAGAGTAATGCGACTTCTGCATTAATTGTCAGGCCCACTCTGCGTAGCCTGGATAGAGAGACGTACCAAATATACAGAACCGTCGGTACAGCAACGCCTCAGGATCATATCTACGAGCACGAGCAACGTATATGGCTTCGTGGAGCGACGGAATAGGTAACAAATACGAGACGATGATGCTAATTAATAGAGCCATGGTATTGACACGCACACACTGTAGTGCCCGGGGGCGGCATGGTTTTAGTGAATTCACAAATTGGGTGTAGAGGGATGACATGGCAAAGGCAAATCGCAGAGGAGAACGTCGAATTGTGACATTCAACTGTCGCATCACGTGATGCTCGAGCTCCTCATTGTAACGTGATGGCTCACCAAGTGTTATTTTTATATCCCGTGGCCGCCTGGCTCAGTTGGTTTCAAGTCGTGCTAATAGAAGGTCGATTGGGCACCAGCATTAAAAATCTGTGATTTTAGACAAAATAAAAAAACAATACAAAGTCTTGGATTTGATCTCCACGCATCCGGAGAACGTTTGTAGCACATGTGACGTATTCGCTATCTTTATATTATGACTTGTCGCTGATCATGAATCACCATTTTACTGCCCAACCTTTGTCCAACACTGCATGAGCTTGTTGCATGACTCCTTCCACACACACAATCTCCCGCTGTTCCGGCGCCTTTTGCTGGAGAACCAAGACAAGGGCCATGTCCAGCCCAGCATAAACGGCGCCAAGTCCTCTCACAAGAAGCAAGGACTGCTCAGTATAGATGTGAATGGCAGGGATTGGCTTGGACGGAGTGTCTTGCATCTTGTGTCAGCTTCAATCGAGCATAGAGAGTATCTTTGTGCATTGCTCAAACACCCAGCAATTAATGTCAATCTCGTTGACGAGGAGAGTCGTTGGACACCTCTTCATAGAGCATTGTATAATGCTAATATCTTTGCAGCGTAAGTCGCGTTTCGGTTTGGGATGATATTTTATCTCATTTTTGTGCAGACGACTATTGCTGCAGCGCTCGGACATCGACATTACAATCAGGGATAATGAAGGATATACCGCATTCGACGTCTATAACTCAACCCTCACTGGGACCAAACCAACAGTAGATGAGACCGGGACCTATGCCGAACTGCACACTTGGGGTACGAACGTGTGCGTACTCCGTTATCTCCGCTTGACTTCTAACCTTTATTTGGCTCCCTGTTCCAGGAACGCAACATTGGGGCTAGGAGACAGCAATGATAGGGCCTACCCTGAGCACGTTTCTCTTCGACTCAGGGATGACGTAGAGGATCTCGAGCGGAAGAACTTGTCCGCAAAATTCCGGACTGTTAAGGTAAAGGATGTGGTTATGTCGAAACTACATACAGGTATTTGTGATCATTCTTACGACATGTCGTCCCCTCTCTTACGGGTCCGTCAGCTGTCATCACTTCTGAGAGTGGAGGGAATCTGCGCGTTTGCGGATTTGGAAGCGGTGGTCGGTACGCCAAATCCGTGCGTCTCTGATCCCTAATCTCACTCCGATTAGACTTGGACAATGCTCTCACATGCAATACACGTTCAAAACAATTTCTCAACTTTCTCAAACAGTTGTCTCAGTTGCACTCGGTCAGGATCATACTCTCGTCTTAACAAGAATTGGTGAAGTGTTAAGTTGGGGTTTGAACCGCTTCTCGCAACTCGGGTATCCTGTCGATCCTCCAGCAGGTGGGCGCTCAGAAGAGCCGATACAGTATACTCCGAGGAAAGTTCAGGGGTTTCTAAGAAAAGAAGTGGTAAAGGGTGTTGCAGCGAGCAAGTATGCCTCTGCTTGTTGGACAGACAATGCTGTTTATACATGGGGCACTAATAATGGACAACTCGGTGAGTTCTGTGCGAAATTGCGTTCGACACATCCTGATCCATGAGTAGGCTATGACAAGGCTGCACAACCTGTCCAAGTGTTGCCGCGCAAAGTATCTCGGCTGGTAATGCCTGTCGTCTTCATTACCATGACTGTGTGTGCCAATTTCATTCGTTACTCTTCTGCACACTCAGCTGTCTCACGCAGGACAATACGATGGCATGTCTGATGCAAAATGGACAGGTAGAATGTTTCTACAATAACGGCAATCATCGCATCAGGTAAATTATCCACCCTACTCATTTGACACTATCTCACCGTGATTTAGTTTCCCAGTCCACGCTTTCCCTTCACCAATCTCTCCGTACCGTCCACCGCAAGCCGTGAAAGACTCTCGTATGGCCAAGATAACGAGCTGCGGTGACCTGCTTGCCTCACTCTCATACCATGGTGAAGTGTATATCTTTTCACCCGTTGTCAGCTCTTCCTCTTCTTCCGTCTTCACTGCTGCAAGCACTAGCACTCCCTGCACTACACCGCTCAGCAATGTTAACATACAGACGCCAGACGGAGATACCGCGACATCGTCTCGCACAGGCGGTCCATTCAGATGCCAACGCGTTTGGGCACTACGTAAAAAGTCCAGTGCAGTCAAAGACGTTGCGTTAGGCGTGGATGGATCCATCATCGTATGTACGGAATCAGGACATGTGTATGTTCGAACGCGAAACGCAACAAAGTTCAACATACCGTCATCTCCCAACCTCTTCACCTCCCCGTTATCATCTTCATTGGCATCGTCGTCGTTGGCATCTTCAAATGTAGCTTCGCAGAAGGCATTCAAATTTCATCGAGTCCCATTCCTTCAGCGCGTGATCAGAGTATGTGCGAACTCTGCGGGAGCTTTTGGGGCGTTGAGGGTTGAGATGCCTGTGAAGAAAATTGAAGTAACAGGAGATCTGATTGGTACTGAGTTAAGGAAAGTTGGACCTTGGTTAGATTATGAGAAGAAGGGGGAAGATGAACTCATAGACGTCTTTGGGTGGTCAGCTAAATCAACTGATGAAGATTTTGGTGCCGCTGCACATAAATCACATGCAAGAGACATTGGTGCAGATTCAGATAACGATGATATAGAGGGAGAGATGGAGGATGAAGCTGTTGAAGGTGACATCCGTGCATTAAAGGAGATCTGTGACGTGATCAGGAGAGAGGAGGAGATGAGAGCGGATAGCGAAGAGGAGCAATCGGAAGGAGGGACAAAGCTAGAGGAGATGGAGTTGCCTCATGGTGCTGATATGCTTGTTGTGTGCAAACAATCTGGTGCGGTGTTCCCTGCACACAAGGTTGTACTCGCTGCGAGGTCGGAGGTACTTTGCAGGTTGTTGTCCACATCCTCGTCCGTTAGAGATGACAAGTCTGACATTGGAATCAACTCTCTTCCTTCCGTTACTCATTATCATTTTCCCTCTCGCTCGGGGCCAAGAACAATGTCCCTCCTTGGACTACAAATTACGAAAGCTAGCCCACTCGCGATTCTGATTATTCTCACATTTCTCTATTCCAACAGCATTATCACGGTCTGGGATCACCGTATTGCAACAGCTGTTACACCATACGCACAAAAACAGTTGAAGCTCAGCCGGAAATGGGATATAGGGAAGACGAGGAATGAGGTTGCGGGATTGGCAAGGGTGCTTGAGTTGAGGGATGTGTTGAGTGCGTTGGAGAGACCAGTGAAGATTGTCTTGTCCTCACAGACAGGGATCGTGAAGGATCTGATGAGGGTATTCGATATTGTGAATCCCTTGCTTCAAAGGAAAAGGGATAATGACAAGGAGGAGCGTGCCGCAAGTGTCGAGGGAGAAGGCGCTCAGGCCGAAGTTTGCATTCCAGCTGCTCTTCGGCCTGACGTTATACTCGAAATCGAAGATAGAGAAGTTCATACGCATTCAGTAATCTTACGTGCAAGGTCGGAGTTGTTCAAGAGTTTTTTCGATGAACCGGATTGGACAAGGAAACGGTGGGCTGAGACTGGCGGTAGGAATGTGGTGTTGAGAGTGGATCTGAAGCATTTGAACTGGCGAGTCATGGAGCTTGTGATGAGGTTCATGTGTTGTGGTCATGACAAGGAGATTTTTGAGACGTTGGAATTTGTGAAGAGTGCTGATGATTTAGTGGAGTTTATGTTTGAAGTCATGGCTGCTGCAGTGAGTACACAACATTGATCTTTTTTCGATCTTCTCATCCCTGTTGATCCTCGCAGAACGAACTCCTTCTCGATAGACTTGTTCTCCTGTGTTCCGACGTCATTCTCACATATTCTTACATTCACAATGCATGTTATATTCTCTCAGAGGCAACACACTTTTCCGCAACTCAACTCATCGATCGGATCCAGTCCTATATCATAGCCAACATGGAGCTATTCCTTGAGTCACATATGTTGGACGATATTTCTCAAGAGCTTGTATTACAACTCGCGCGATATGCACAGCAGAAACAGAGAGAAAAGGCTCCATTCGTAAGAGGTGGAGAGCTTGTCACTGAAGCGATGGTGAAATGGTTGGATTGGATAGAAGAGCAGGATATACCAGTGCCCTTTGTGAGGAGTGGAAAGCTGTGGAAGGAGAAGAAGAGGGTGTTACCGATACCTAAGTTTGAGAATCAGAAGGAAGGAAGTGTGGCAGAGAAAGGGTTGAAGAAGCCTTCAAGCTCGGACGATTTGTTCTTTATGGATGATACGGAAGGCTTGCCGCAATCGCAGGTGCCGACACAAGTGATGGCACAAGGTAGACCGGCGTGGAAGACTTATGTGACACCTAGAGTGGACATGAAAGCTGTCATGGCTGAAGCTGCCCAGGATCAGATAAACCTCGCAAATACAAAATCGCCGGATATCTCTAGAACACCATCCAAAGTGTCACTTTTAGTAGCTGGGAAGGATTCGCCGCGGATGACAGGTTCACCGTCGTCTCAACCACAGCAGCAAAAACACGAGCCGGCTAACGTGCTATCATCTGGACCTATATCTCAATCCTCTTCCCCTTCTGCGAAATCGAAAGATAGCGTGAGACCAGTTGCAAACGGATCTCAAGGAAAGGTGCCAGGTGTCAGTCAGGCGCAGAATGTTGTTACACCTACGAAACATGGAACATCAAATTTGTCATCTGTGTCTGGTGGAGTTGCGTCAGGGTCTGTAATGGGACCCACGATAACACCGATGAGGATGTCTGCGATTACCTCGAAAGGAAGTGGGCAGCGAAATGTATCGTACGTATCGCATATCCTTGGCCATTTGAAGATACGATTTTAATTTTTGTGAATTTTAGGGGTTCTGGTAGAGCATGGGCGTCTCGACCGATTGACTCCTTTCTGCCCATTGTTCCTGCATCTCAAGATACATTCAAGGTCACGGCAAGTAGGATTACTTCTGATATCGATACGAACAATCCCAAAAATGTGTCATTCTTGGCTATTCAACATTCGCAACAGGAGGAACGACTCTCAGTTGGTGATATGTATAAAGATAGACAGTCGCTTGCCGAGATTCAAGAGGAAGAAAAGGCGAGGAGGGAGGAGGAGATTTTTCTACAGTGGTGGGAAGAAGAAGAGGCCAGAGTCAAGATGGAGATAGAGGCCCTTGAAGCTTTCAAGAAAGGTGAGGGTCCGAGTAGGAAGCAGAGTAAAACGCTCCAAGGGGGGCGTGGACGAGGTAGGGGTGGAGCTGGAGAGCGTAGTGAGAGGGGAGGGGCTTCTGGAAGAGGTGGCGCTGGTGGCAATAGAAGGGGAGAACCTAAAAGAAGTAGGGAAGATACACAAGCGAACCCAGTTGATACTGCAAAATTTGAGGGCCAATCAACAGCTGATGATATCGGTCCATCTCAGTCTCGGCCTTCTGAGAAGAATATTGTTATGCAAACATCGACTAATCCACGCCATCGAGACCACAAACACGGTCAGAAAAATCCTCATCATCGACATCATCATCATCATGCTGCATCCCATCAGCAACAAATCGCAGACAAACTTACATGATAATGCATATTTGTCTTGAGATTTATTTATGCACCGGACACCATGTTGTATATAATTATTTGGATATATATATACATGCATCTAAATAAAAAAACAGTCAATGTACTGTCAACATACCGCAAATTGCCGTTGAAACAAAAAGAAGAAGGGAGCTGTCAGGATCTGAAAATGACTGACTGACTGACATCGCCGACTCCCTCGGGGAAGAGTGTGCCACTAGTCCGAGTGGAGAGTCAAGTCGTTTTTTTTTTGTGTGTGTTTTCTTTTTTCGTCCAAAGAACCTGTCCATGTTTTGACGCACTACCACTATCTGGGGTTTGTTTGTTTTTTTTTTGGGAGGGTGATGTGGATTTCTTTCTAGAGTGATATGAAGCTTCTGGAATCGATTTTTGACTTGACTTGAAGATTCCTTCTTACTTCTTCTTCTCTTCTTCTTGTTGTTCTGTTCCTCTTCATCTTCTTGTTCTTCTTCTTGTACCATGATAATCATCGACGCCCAGACTTGGAGCTCCAAAATAAAACAATGAGTTTTTCGTGATTTTTTTTTTACCTCTGTTCGTGCGTGATATAGGTAGGAAGTTGTTCGCGGTGCTTTTTTTCTATACACGAGGTGGCATAGAACCACCGAGGTAGCATCGCAGAACTACCTGGAGGTATTAGAATGCAAAAAAAGTAGATAAGCGGGACCGAAAGATGTGTGAGGTAACCCAGGCTCGCTGTTTCACTCAGAAAACAAAAGGGGAGGGTGGGGAAGGGGGGTCACGTCTTCAAGATCGAAACCTCTTTCTTTCCTGAGAGATCAGGCGATGGTTAGTAAGTAAACTCATGATTCATTAGTTTAGATTGAACTACTTTTTGCTTTGCTCTACATCAAGGGGGGCTGGAGGTGAGCAAAGTCCACACTTCATTCTCATATAGAATGGGAACAAGCTTGGGAGCGTAGGGATGTGATGATTCGCTCCATTCTTCTTCCAACCTAGAACTCACGCAGGTGCGTTATTATCTCCATCCAGGAACGGAGAGAGAGAAAGAGATGATTACAACTGGCTTATCATTAATCACAACGGACACATTAACACAACTGCAAAATCCACGCTCATTGGATTGGAGCTTGTATAATGAGAAGCTTTGTCTATGTGTTTAGCTTCAAGTTCCACCGGGGACAGATTTGTGTATATGAAATTCCTTCTTGCCAAGACCCAATAGAAAGAAAAAGAAAAAACAGATCGCAAAATCGTGGAAGCAAAACATCTATTGCCCAAACTAATCTACCACAAGCGCAAAAAAAAAAAAACAACTCTATTCAAATCCTCCCTAAACATCAGTCTCCGCTGAATAACCCCAACACCTTTTTTTTTTTCCCTCTCTCTCAACGACAGCGGAGCCTTTTTTTTCATTTCTTGACATCCTACCCCTAGCCGCGATCACTTGTCTTGTCTTTAGAAAACGACACATTAATGAATTACGCAAACTCTTTAAGAGCACCTGCCTACAGTCCCCGAAAACTTCTGACTTCTGATCAGTCACCAAATGAATGTATTTGCTTAGAGTTTAAACGGCTCATAAAGAGCTCCTCCATTACAGCACAAGAAAAAAACGCACACAAAGCAAAGCTTCCATAAAAACCCCCTTTCACATTCTCCCCTCTTTTCCCCCAGCCAAAGAGGTTCTCTTGGGTCCTCCAAAGCATCGTTGAAAATGCTCACTCGTACCAGCACTTTCTTTGCTCTCTTATCGCTTGTTTCCCCTCTGCTCACTTCCGCCTCCGTCATCGCTCTACGCGAGAAGAGCTCGGAGGAGGGTGGTGGTGGAGGTAGTAACCATGGTCATGGCTATGATGGCAGTAACGGTAGTGGTCTTGGAGGTAGTTCTGGAAGTGGTACTGGCGGTAGTGGTGGTGACGGTTCTTGGAGTGATTCTGGTAGTGGCCTCTTGGGAGGTTTTGGTGGCCATGACGGTGCTTCTGGTAGTAGTTCTAGCGTTGGCAGTGTCTGGGGTGGTTTCGGTGGTTTTAATGGAGGCTATGGTATTTCTGGGGGTGGTTTGGGCGGTCATGGAGGTTCAGGCGGATCAGGTGGTAGCGGCTCCTGGGGTGGAAATGGTGGCCAAGGTGGTTCAGGCAGTATAACCAACGGCGGTGGATCCTGGGGTAGCAATGGCGGTCACGGTAGCAGCCAAGGGGGCTCCAGTGGCAGTGGATCCTGGGGAAGCAATGGCAGTCAAGGTGGTTCAGGCAGTGGTAGCTCCTATGGCAACCAAGGTAGTCCAGTAGGCAGTGGGTCCAGTGGTGGTAGCTCCTGGGGAAGCAATGGCAACCAAGGTGGCTCAGGCGGCGGATTTGGCGGTTCTTGGGGTAGCTCGGGTGATCATAATGGCGGTCAAGGTGGATCGAACAGTGGCGGTTTGTTGGGAATTGGGGTTAAAGGAGGTGGAATTGGAATTGGAGTCGGCATTGGAGGTGATCTCGGTGGAAGCGGTGGCTCCTGGGGCGGCCATGGTTATGAAAAATCAGTCAGCCCATGCAATGGGGGGACAAGCCAATGTTGTAGGTAAAGATAGACAAGTTCAGATCGTAGATGACATGTTGTGATAGGTCAATCTGTGCATTCTGCAGACTCTCCTGAGGTTGCGGAGGCGCTCAAACCGTTTGGGGTCGACACCAGAGGAGTCAGTGGGCAGATCGGCCTGCATTGCTCGGTTGGTGGGAGTGCATGGTGAGTAGAGAAAGACCAGTGGAATGTTGTCTGACACACGAGCAGTTACGGGCAACGTGTTTGCTGTACAGGGGAGAGTTTTGAAAATAGCCACAATAGTAAAGAGAATCTCTTTGTCGCCGGGTGTTAAAGCAAACAGGAATAAACAGAGATGGTATTTAAGATGGAAGAAACAACACGCACGGATTATCATAAGCTCATGCGGCGAACCAACGAAGAATGGGCTGCAGCGATCCGCGAAAAGATCGCCTCTGTCCTGAACGACGACACTGAGCGCTTGTTGCCGTCGGATCCGATTTTGTCACCCGACGATCCCCGCCTTCCGCTTGCAATCGACCACACATTGCTGACCCCCGATGCGACCTCTGCGCAGATTGACCGTCTCTGCAAGGAGGCTGTCGAGTGCAGGTTCAAGGTGTGTCTTTATTTTTTTTTGTGGTGTGTTTTCTTGACTGAACGGTGGCAGGCGTGCTGTGTGAACGGGGCGAATGTTGCGCAGGTATTCAAGCACATGGCCGACTGCAACTCAAACACGCTCGTCTGCTGTGTGGTGGGCTTCCCGTTGGGTGCGGGCGCGATCAAGGCCAAGTCGTATGAGGCGACGCAGGCGATCGCTGATGGAGCACGTGAGATCGACATGGTCATCAACCTCGGGGCGCTCAAGTCCTCGGACTTTGCGACGGTGTATCTAGACATCGACTCGGTCGTGCAGGCGTGCCACCCGTATCCAGTCAAGGTCATCATCGAGACCAGTTTCCTGACCACCGAGGAAAAGATTGTTGCGTGCTTCATCGCCGCGGAGGCGGGGGCCGCGTGGGTCAAGACCTGCACCGGGTTCTCCGGCAAGGCGGGCGCAACGCCGGAGGACGTCGGCCTCATGTACCGCTCGGTCCGCTACACGGGCGGCCGGGTCAAGGTGAAGGCGTCGGGCGGCATCCGCTCGTTTGAGCAGGCGCAGCGGCTGCTCACGGCGGGCGCGGACCGGCTCGGAACGTGAGTGGGCCATCGTCTGCTATCCGCCTTCTTACTCTCTTCCCAGTTCCAACGGCCCTGCACTCACTCACGGCCTCGCCACCCGCGGCTACTGATCTCCGAGGCTGTCTTATTTCCGAGGTCGTGTATTAATAGTGAAATACAATTATAGACAGTCAGTCCCTTATTCACCCAAACTCGCTCACGACCCTAGTACATCGCTCCGAACGTTCTTCCACAGCCATTACATATCGGGCAGTTGATAACATCAATCAGAATATTCATCGTCCCTTTCCCATGGCACCTCCAACACAGACTCCCCCCAATCCGCGCATCACCAGCCTCATACACCATCTCGGCTGGACGCCATCCATACCATCTCCCACCCTCATCTCTCCACCCATGAGACGTCGCAGGCCGCACAGGAGCAGCCGACCGCCGTGGAACCCTTCCAGGCAGTGGTTTCTGAAGCCGCGTGTTCTGTGTGTTCGACACCGTCCCAGACGACGAATAAGAGTAGGCAAGCGGCCCAGTAAATGGTCTGCCGTACTTGGTCCAGCATTTCTTGCACGGTTGATCAGGGTCAGAATGTTTGTATCCAGTGTTCAAGCCTTGTCACCACAGGTCAAACAACTCAACCTATAGATGAGACACACACACATTTTTCACAAGTATGGCCTCCGGGATAGACTAGCAGCTTTCCGTCTCGAAGAAGGGGTCGACCTGGCACCGGTGTCGTTGTAGGACTTCTGTCCTCTTGCTCCGGCATCTCTCCCAACACTCTAGATGGCGTCCCAGCATCAGAAATCAACCTATCACCAGTTCCCGCTGCATAAAAATCTCTAGCAAACTCTGATGGCGTTTGCGGTAAGGAACTCGTAGAACTTGTTCGACGACGAGGTGGTGGTGGTGGAGGTACATTCCGACGCGGGGGTAACGTAGAGGCATTGGGTAATGATCGTCCAGGATAAGATGACCATGGTGTACCTGTCCCCTCAGTATTCGAATTTGCTCTATTTCCACGACGTTCCAGCTCATCTGCAAACTGATCGATTTGGTCCGTTAATTGCTGCCACAATGACCTTCCTCGTCTCGAAACACTAGAAGTTTGTGATGATAAGAGTCCAGGCTGTTGAGCCAACCTTGGTACCGGAGCTGTACGTGAGACCGCTGGAGCCTGTTGGAACGGTCTTGTAGGTCCATATTCCACTGTAGATTCTCCCTGCCGGGGATCTGCCCTTGGCGTGTATGGCGGTGGTTCGTCCAAAGGATCGTCAACGCGCGATGACATCAGATCTGCAGTTGAGTTGGATGGATGAACTAGGTCGCAGGAGCAACGGTGGAATTTGGCTTTGTGGGATGTCTCGTCTTTACGGTACGGTTGTCTTTTACTGACAAGTCGTAAAAGATGGTTTGGTGCTGTTGTTGTTGCGGTGGACGACTAGATGGCGGTGCGAGACAGTGGATGTTAATGGTCAGAGTCGGGCGGTGTCAAGCGGTGTTATCTTAGACACGCACGTGACGGTTTCCATATTTGCTTATATAGTCCTGTACATCTTTTGTCAATTCATTATTCTGATATAATGTGAACTCCCCCCCATCCCCGAGTTTTCGACTCTTGTAAAGATTGTTTTCAGTTCTCAAAATCTCTTCTTACAAACGACTCGGGAACGTCTGGTGTTACAGGCACAGATTGGATAGCGCTTGAAGCCTTATTTATAGCTATAGAAAAGAACTCTGTGGGAGAGGAGGAACAGTCACTCGGATGTAATATCCCCATATCAACAGCCAACAATCCTTGATTCGTCTTGACAGGGGTCGTTGATAGTTCTCAAAATAAAATAAAATAAAAAGCTTTTGATTCCAATTCCAATGAGGACAAGGGGAATGGTGAACGGGCACTGGTACTGATATGCAGTTGCCCTGGTTTTTTTGTGCGAATATGATGGGAAAGTAGAGATTGTATGAGACTGAGCCATGTAGCTTGTATAGAGGTCGGATGTCAAGAGCTTCGTTGAGCGGACCTTGAGAGAAGCCGGTTTTTTTACGTCTCAGCTAATATTGGCTCTGTAATTGTTTTGTCGAGTCGTTTTAGGATACTCTTCTCCCTCCTTGGCAATCACGGTGGTACACAAAAAACAAAAACGGGAACGTCGATCAGCGCTATGCTCTACTTCACACGAACAATTCCTGGACCCGATCATGTTGTACCCGAATTCAAATTAGCTCTTTCGTAGTTTCAGGGTGTGTGCGTGTGTGACATGGAGAAAATCCAACGCAGCCATGCGCCTAAACTCATTGTTTCATTTTGCCGCCGTTCTGGCGGTTATATTGCAAAGGAGACTCGCGCAACGGACGATAGTACTCTAGAGAGTCTATGCTACACATGGTTTGTATGTTGTAGTAGCAGCTTCACTGAGAATGACAATGCAAAGTAAAATACTTATGGTCGGGTCCATGAAGGGCAGCCAACGTTGCATCAACAGGACTCGTGTCATCTTTGGTGCTTGCAACAAGCTTGTTGTCGACAAAATGTAAAAGACTTGGCCAACGTGGGGATCGAACCCAAGACCTTCGCGTTATTAGCACGACGCTCTAACCAGCTGAGCTAGTCGGCCATCCTCAAATTTGGTATCATATAGTAATGCTAACAAGATACGATACAATACAGATCGGAAAAAAACATTGCTATGACTCATATGACGTGATACTACCAAAGTTTGTAATCGCCAGGTCTTGCTCGACGGTAGACCCCCAACAAGCATATCATTTAACCCTATTCTGATTCTAATTCGGCAACGCCACGTCTAAACGTCAAGTGACAGATGTTTGCGGCCGCTAAGTTTCGGGCAGCCCACTAACAGTCTTGATCGACATCTGGGCTTCTGACGTTGGCAGAAGAACATATCTTAATGGAGATTTCGAAACCGATGGCAGCTTTCATTCAAGCCCCACAGAATGATGGTGGCACGCTATGGGAAGCTAACTCCTTTGCCAAGTCGGAAGCAAGAAAGAAAGTAACTTCATCTACGCGGCTATCTGAATCTTATATATCATCGACGCCAGTTTCGAGCCATTCAGAGAGCTGAGAGTGTGTGTCCTGGTCGTGATTTTGAATGCTGTATAGGCTTTTCGAAGCGGCTGTTTCAGCGGGGTTCTGGAGACCGCTGTATTCATGATGGGTTAATTCTGAGAAGTTGTTCGCGACCGGATTTTGAGCGAGTGGGAATCAGAACCACTGTATTTGTTCTGATCTCATGACGTACAAACTATGTACTCACCGTCGTCTTCGTTCTTTTGCCAACAGCGGCTGATATGGACTTGCAGTTTTCGACAGAGAAGTCACATATTATTATCACATTGGCGGGGTCAGAAGACCTCATGATTGCGAGCCGTTATGTAAAGGCGTGTACTAGTTTCAGCGATACCTTTAATGGTTAATCCAACCTTTAATTAGCTGGACCGGACTAGGTATAAAAGGAGGCGAGAGCATCTTGTTGAATGGCAGAGTCGACAACTGTTCTTCTTCGTACCAACCAACTCGAATATCGTCTTCCAATATGCAGCTCGCTGTTTACGTTTCTCTTTTCTTGTCTTTGATCACTTCGTCCTTGGCATACCTCGTCAAGTCTCCCAATGACAATGATGATTGGTACTCTCATCGCGGGAACCAGTAAGTCTAAGAATTCCTCCATTATCGAGTGACGACCGATCAATGATTCATTTTATGCCAGCATTACCTGGAACCGCGTGGACACTGACCCCCAGGGTTTTGCCGTTATACTGGTATACCGACTCGTAACACCGACAGTTTTCAAAGGCTAACAACGGCTGTCTTTTTTTTTTTAAAGACGCGTCAACAACCTCCCTACAATGCACTGATTTCCTACTACATTAATGGTGGATCTCCGGATCAGGACCACACTTCGATTATCTTCCCTCCCCCGGAAGGGTTCCCGACTGGAAGCCACTTCCGCACTAACCTAGTGGATCCCAATAACCACAACGCCATCTATGCCCAGTCCAATGAATTTACTATCAAAAATTGACACTTTTTTTTCTTTTTGGCACTCGCGTTTGCATGTAGTGCGCGTCTCTCTGTGGTGTGATTGTTTACGGAAATTCAGTTTTTCTTCTTTTTTTTTTTTGCAAAGATGCATGCATGTACTTGAATTCGAGTCAGTACATAGGCTAGCATTGTGACATTCTTGACGTATCGCTACTTACTATCCCAATGTCTCTTGACAATTGAAATTGCAAAATTGTTGTTGGAGGTTTTTTTTCGAGTAACGTCAAGGAATGTAAGAAGATGAATAACGACCATGTAACGGTTGATTGAGAACAAGAAATCAGATGCTGTGGTTTCTGCAACCCTAATCTATTTGTGGAGGAATGAATTGTGAAGTTAGCCAGGACATAAGCTTTCATAAGTTTTGGTGGTGTAGACTTGTTCAACATTGTATTGGTTTTGAATAGTGATTGATATAGGAAAAAGACATACAAATCCGACCTGCCTGGTTCGAACAGGCGACATTCAGATGCGCTAACCAATTACAGTCTGACGCTCTTCCAACTGAGCTAAGGTCGGTATGTTCCTTATGCAAATATCACACAATATAAACAAAAGATCCATCCTGGGCTGCCAGTAGATATGACAAACAAGTCAGACTTGCATGCATGAGAGCAGGTTACATTTGAATGAATGTATCTACGTATTCTGTAAAAGCTCAGTCGAAGTATAAAAAAGGCACAACACTGCAATATACCTCAGTGTTTCTTCTTTCGTTCGTCGCGGAGGGCATCTTTGAGCTTCTGGAGCTGAACAGTGACGGCAGTGTTGGTGCCCTGCGCCGTGGTAGACCTCGCCTGAAAGTCGTCAATAAAGGCCTCGATAGAATTTTCTGTGCTCTTCTTGGAGAGAGAAGACGATGCGAGGGTCTGGATACGCAGGGGTGGGTGCAGCGGAATGTCCATGACCAAGGTAAAAACGGTCACGTGTGCAAGAACTCGTACGAGAACGATGTAAGGTCAAGGTCAAGTCGTTCTGTTACTGTACATTTTCGTGACAATGGGTCTTGGCCGCTGGCTCGCTCTTCTCATTCTTCATCCTTTCGAATTTCGAATTCTCCTCCAGTTTCATCTCTATCATGAACAAAAACGCGACATCAAGGCCCTGAAAGAGCATCCTACGTCTGGTTGGGACCGCAAATCCATGCGCAGATGCTGGGAGTTCCTGGAAAAGACCAGTAGAAGTTTTTCTGCCGTTATTAAGGAGCTCGACGGCGACCTTGCGCGCACGGTGAGTACCACGCGACTGAATATCTTGTACACATTTCGAAGAAAGTTTGAACTAGACTAGATTGATTTCTTGAATGCCATGACCATTAGTAGAGTCTTCAACTGACAAACACATGTTTGTTCATCTAGATATGCCTCTTTTATCTCATACTCCGTGGTCTAGATACGATTGAGGACGATATGACGATTCCTGACGACGTGAAGCAACCTATGCTACGAAAATTTCATGAATTTACGGTAACACCGGGCTGGACGTTTAACGGCAGCGGACCCAATGAGAAGGATCGACAGCTGTTGATTGAGTACGACGTCGTTGTTGACGAAGTCAACCTCCTCAATCCTGCGTGAGCCAAAAAAATGATTTTATTGCAAAAAATAGATCTGACATTCACCTCTCACAGTTATAAAACCATCATCCTCGATATTGCACAAAAAGTGGAAACCGGTATGGCAGATTATGCCCACCAGGCTGCTACTGCTAAGGGTATCGTTTATCTCGAAACTATTACCGACTATGAGCTCTATTGCCATTACGTTGCTGGCCTTGTTGGTGAGGGCTTGTCCCGTATTTTCTCCGCATCAGGAAAGGAAGCCAGTTGGCTCGGAGATCAACTTGAAATATCAAATTCAATGGGCTTTCTTCTACAGAAAACCAACATTATCCGTGATTATAGAGAAGACACAGACGATAACCGATATTTCTGGCCCAGAGAAATATGGGGCAAGTTTGGCTTCAAGGATATGAAAGATATGCACGATCCCGAAGCGGCGGAGAGGGCACAATGGGTTCAGAGTGGAATGATTGCTGATGCGTTAAGGCACGCGACGGATGGCCTTGAATACCTCCGTTGCCTGAAAAATCAAAGTGTCTTCAACTTTTGCGCTATACCAGCCTCTATGGCTATCGCGACACTTGAACTCTGTTTCATGAATCCCAAAATGTTCCAAGGAAATATAAAGATACGCAAGGCTGTTGCTGCGCAGGTATTATGCCCTTACTAGACATCGATCATCGGAAAACTGCTTACATGGACCTCTTAGTTGATCATGCAATCGACGAATCCGCGTGACGTTGGTCTGATCTTTCGCGAATATGCACGCAAAATCCATTTGAAGGCTGCCGTTGCTGATCCCTACTTTGAGAAGATTTGTATTTCCTGTGCAAAGGTGCATACAGATTTTCCATACTACCAATACAGTCTCTGATAATACACTCTCCAGATCGAGCAATGGTTCGAAGAACACTACCCGTCGTTCATTCAACTCCCCAGCGGCATGAGCAGCGAACCTTCGCTTGATTCATCTGACCCACGTTCTATTATTGCCAAATCTGACAGTGAATTTGACAATGAGATCGCCTACCGTAAACGGATGATCGAACTCTGCAAAGGTGACCGTAATCTTGCGATGGCACGTATCAATGCTGCGAACGACAAACACTCTGCTAGTCATGGTGCAGGACAAGAGTTTTCGATGGCCAAGATGATGATTTATGTGTCTGCTACATTTGCATTGCTGATCGCTCTTGGTTTGGGCGCTGCGTATGGCGTTACGATATTTTACAAATAGATGATAATTTATTTGTGAGTCTGGCTTGATTATGATTCACTAGGAAGATGTTCGCATTTTCTCTCCTTCCCTCCATGTTGATTGATACCCAGGGTCCTTTATGTTGGAGTTTTTACAAAAAATCAGGTTTTAACTCATGTTTCGAAACCTACATGGTGATATCGAGGTTTCAGTATGATTGAACAAATTATATTATTTGTAGACCTATTCATAGACATGATGCTGGAATGCGTGGATAATAATATCAATTTTGACAGTGATGCTGAGATTTAATAACGTCCGCGGCCCGCTCGGCGACTACATAAACAGGTGCCTGAGTGATGCCACTCGGGATGAACGGCTACAACCATGCGATCAATGTTGATCCAGTCGCAGAGAAGGGAACTTACAAAGATAGAAGCGTCAACAATACGCAACCCACAAACTCCCTTGACTCTGAAATCAGGGTTCACGACACCAAACCCAGCATTCTCGGCTGTCATTGCGGCAGTCCCAATGGGATGATATATTGATCCAGTGGCTTGACGGAAATAGGCGTCAATTTCATCGTCGGTTGGTTCTCCACCGAGTTGAAGAGGTTTCACAATGTAGTCCGACCATGCAGGCCCGGAAAGAAAACGACGAGAAGTCTTAAATGCTTCTCGCATGGTGTATCTGTCAAACTCGGTACTGAAATAATTGGGGTTGATGATGGGATGAGCGAATGGGTCAGATGAGCTCAAGGTAAGATTACCGCCTTCGAAGGATGAAGATCAGTAATAGCAAATTAAGATACAAAAATGGTGTCTTACGAGACATTGGCGTAATAACGACAGTGCTCATGGAGAAGTAATTTCCAGCGGGTGCTGGTTCAGGACCAATATAACTGTTCTACGCCATATCTGTGAAACAAAGATGGAATATATGAATTAAACCACTTACATGGAAGATTATCTCAAAATGTGCAGCACCCGGGCCAGAAGCAGGGTCGGAAGTCTGTTCAAAGATTGACGAATTGGCGGGAAGCCTCAAGAATCCAAGTGTATTGGCCACACTGCCTGTCATGATTCCCTTGTGAGTCTGCTTCCAATCCTGTACTTGTTCCTCGAAAAATGTCTCGTTATTCAATGAGTCATACGTATCAGTCGAATTTGCAACGTATTGTACGATGCCAATGGGATGATCAGTGAGATTGCGACCAACAGAAGGAAGGTCGACGAGAGTTCTGATCCCGAAATGCTTGAGTTCCGCGCTATCGCCGATACCCGAATTCATAAGAATTTGAGGAGTGCCAATGGATCCCGCAGAGAGGACGATATCAAAGTGGGCCGTGACCTTGTATAGAGTCTGTGAGGCTCCAGTGCTTCCATATACTGCGAATTCGACGGTATTAAATTGTAGAGTATTCGAATTGGACGTCTGTGGTAAGACCCTGGAAACTTGGGCATGTAGCAGTACGTCAAGATTTGGACGATTCATATATTGGGGACTCAGATAAGACGTAGCAGAGCTGCTACGTGTGCCATTGCCGATCGTGAAGTCTATCCATCCTTTATCAAATATAAGAAACTCCTTGGCGAGGAAGTAGATTCAAAGGACGTACCAATACCGAGGGGACTACCACTGTTTAGATCGAGATTGAAAGGAAATTCCTCAGGCAAGTCTTGGGTGGTTTGGATCACACGATCGTCGACAGCGGGAGCTGCAAAATTTGCGAGGCTCACAGAAGTCATGCCACCGGAGTAGTGATGACCGGGATCATATTGACCAGTTGTGTTATGCCCATCAGCAGGAGGAACAAAATTTTCGTTCTGAGGGGACAGGGATCAACCCTCACTGAGACTACTACACAGAAACACTTACTCGCTTCCAGTATGGTTCCAAGCTCTCCCATGTCCAGCCGTCGTCACCAGTGAAAGCAGCAAGCCTATTCCAGTCGTCGGCAGGACCTCGAGCATACAACATATAATCTATCGAGTACCTCAGCCTCATTTCAGTTGAGCTGCTAGAAAAACACCTACTGACGGAGCTGCTTCCACCAAGGAGAAATCCGCGAGCAATAGGGATCTCTCGATTATCAAAACCAGGTTGCGGAACGGTGGTATAATTCCAGTCATATTTCGTATCAGGAGTGACACGTGTACAGAGGGCTGGGATATGAGGCTCAATGCCAGTGTTTCTGGGGAAAAATTCTGGATTAGGGACGAGTGGATCTCGTCTATACCAACATACGCATTTCCAGCCTCTAAAACGAGAACAGAGACATTGGGGTTCTCCGTGAGGCGGTTTGCAATGACGGCGCCAGCAGTCCCGCCTAGAAGACATGCCAGAATGAACAGAGTTTCAATATATGGAGCCCAACACGTACCTCCAACAATTATAAAGTCGTAGTCCGCCTTCGAAAGATCTTGGGGCTTTTCAAAGAGTGCTCCAAATGTACTTGATGTTGCAATGAAGGCTACAAAAAGTAGCTTAATGTGAGAGAAGCGACCCATGATCAACAGCTGCCAAGGCTATGATCAAAGCTGGAACTCACAATATGGTGAAAACAGATGTGATTTAAGTAGGATTTGTGATGTGGATATGGTGCATGCGCCCATTGACATCCATGGCAATCAGGCACACTTACTAAACCCCGGGGTACATATCAACTCCGATTGGCAAGGTCTTGGATCGTGAAGAAATTTGGTATGCTCGGACTTGCTGGTCAGGATAGAGGTTTTCAAGATGATGCAAAAATCATCACCAATCAATCACAGGCATTGAGAGTATGGACGAATAGCCACAAATGTCAAAGCAGACCAACAAAACAGGGTCGAAGGAGGCTGTGGCTATTTCAGTTTGCTGTCAAGGCTGTCAAGACACATTCAGGATTTACAAATGGTATACAGTTGACACGAGTAAGGTGGCAGCGGCAGCGACATGTGGGATGTACCTGTGACCAGAGTCCGCGTTGACAGCAGATACGGATATAATCGAGCATTAAACTTTACAGAGTCCATAGCTTCACGTTGTCAGAATGACCTCCAAATAAATTGAAGAGTGATTGTACAGGTGGAAGTCACTAGTGCCTACTTTAGCTACGTCGAACCGGAGTGTCACTATCATGTGAAATGTTACAATTTTTTACAATGTTACATGCAGGTGCATCTGCTTTTGACGATCACCAGGCAACCAGACTGCCCTGACGGTCTCGGCACATTGTTGCAACTTTCACTTTGTCGGCTAATTTGTCCCTGAGCACTGCGCCTACAGGTAATGGACACGTTTTCAGGAGAATGGAGCAAATTTGCTGATTCATATCAAAGGGTGGCAGGAAGCTCACGTGTCGGCGAGATGGCTGAGTTGTTGGAGCACCTTCTACAGTGCACTCGATGATCCCGTTGTCTGGGACAGACATTGTCAAGGGACTCCTGTACATTGCGTCCGCGTTCGTTTAGTATTCCATCTCGCAAGTTAATTCACTGGCCCCTTCAACGAGTTTTTTAAAATACCCAAGGACCAGCACCGGGGAGTTGGACACGGGGCAACATCATTAAGAAGGGGAGGCGAAAGGGTTGCACAGGCACAAGACGGGAACACGGGCAGAGACTCACTATCTGGTCCTATAGGACGGCAGGGCACGCGATCTTTTATGAAGCTCAGCTACTTCTATGATCATAGCATGTGCAGCCACATCATTATCTTTGGTGTGTTTGAGAGAGTGCGATTGCTGAAGTAGGTCGCAGGGACTTCTTTCACTTCGGCAGGCTTCAGCCTCTGCCAACTGCTGTTGACTCACGAGGCCTAAGGCGTGAGGCTTTGAAGTTTACCACTCCTCCTACAACGCACAGGAACTCCATCGCATGGATTATATCGACGCAGATTGTAGGGGGAAACACAAGAGGGACTCCAAGGATTCGATAAGTTGAGATGTGACGCGCTTCCGCCTCTATCCTCGAACAGTCGTTATAGATCTGTAATGCCCCCTTTGAGGATGCCGGGGCTGTTCGACGCAATCAACAGCATCAGCTGTTTGACATCCTTGAACTCTGGCACTCATGCGCATCCACGATCCGTCGAATGAGGGTGGTGAGGGTGGAAGGATCAGGAGACCCTGACCTGACAACTGCAGAGAGCAAGCCGTACCCCGTGTGGACGAATTTCCCCGGCGGATAGAACCACTTCACGCTTGCAGTCCTCCCTGATGATAGTACAGCAGTGTTAGCCATTGAAGGGCGCCGTGATCCTCGCACCCGTTCAATACTTGAGATCGATGGCACGGTGCCATCGTAACTGCTCAGCGTGTCGTTTGACTGGATGGACGGTGCCCCCTGTGGGAGGGGGGTGCCCTCGTCTAATCCCGATACAGAGTGGGGAATGGACAGAGTCGCAACCTTCTCACTCAATACCGTGACTTGCCTTCGCAGCACCTTCACATCTGTGGCCTTGAGCTGAGTCGACATCTTCTCCTACATCTCCACTAATTGTCGGGAGAGGGTGATGAGTGTGGAGAGTAGTGCTGCAGTTGAGAGTCCGCCTGTCCCGGGGAGGTTGTGGATTGACTGTTCGCCGCTGAACACAGAAGGATGCTTGGGTTGGACGTTCGATCCACTAAAGTTGCCCTGTCAGAAAAATGTATTATGGGTCCATGCCTCGAATCATGCCTAGAGTTATGGATCTAGGTTTATCCCGGTTGCTGAAACCGTTATTCTTAGGGCTCAATCTAGGATCAATTCCCCGTTGAGGGCTGGCCAATTACCATCGCTACTTTTTTGTCGCAACCCTATTCCTTGGTATGGGTTAGGCTGGTGTATTCCAGGAGGCAATTCACTCTTTGTCGCGCCCCACGGCGGCCTTGCGCACTAAACCCGATCTCAGAGATGCTGCGTTCTTTGACCGCTAGGTCAAGTACGGGTTTGTGGACAAGCAGTAGGTGTTCCGGATAATCACCGCTTGCTACAATGGACATCTTCCAACAGCAAACTCCCAAGATGCAGCTGGCTAGGGGATCGTAGACGCCAACTTGTTGACATCGATCAACATCTTTTGTATCATTTGTTCAATATCACCTAAACGGAAGTTGTTTGATAACAAAGCAGAGTTAAATGTCACGATTGAGGCTTGTCTTAAGATCATGGACTTGCGAGATGGAGTGGTATCCTATCGTGATGTGATGGTCTTCTGGTCCAAAGACACATACAGAGGAAGAGCTACATCAAGGCAAAGTGATTCGTGAGAAATTTAGTTAGCGATGGGAAGCTTCTTTGCTTCTAGGATAGTCCACGCTGATGGTGTTTGGGAGATGGGCAGAGGGGACAATCATGATTCCATCCGTGTCTGTGGCTTTTTTCCTGATGATGGGTGTTGATATCATGTGCGAACACTGTATTTCCTGACGGGAAACGAAGTAGGAGGTGGGATTAGTAAATTATGGGTAGTGATTTGGATGGTCTACTATGATGTTCGATGTGTGGGTACGCAACAAATTAGTGTTCTCCTGCCGTCTTCCTACGAGCATCCAATTTGATCACATGGCGTGTACACTGATCTATGATGCGCTCCTAACAGAATATGAAGTCTCATCGCACATGCGGTTCTAAATGTATGTTCAACAGCCCCCTGGTGAGCCCTGATTATAGGTATTAGAAATAGAAGTAGCAACGATATTTTACCGGCAGCAATGATGACCTATCAAAGAAGTCAACGTACTGTCAGATACTGAAACAAGAGAAATCTACCTCAATTAAGGTATAAATCAGTGTATATTCAAAGAGAATACCTTCCACACCAAGAATCAATGCAGTTTCTTCTTCCAGATGTCTTGTTTTTACAAATCAAAATCTGGACAGTCCCCACTCAGCAATAGAAGTATGAATTGTTTCGGGAGTTAGTTCAATCCGGAATCAGCAGTACTTGAATACCATATGCCGACGCGTTGAAGGCATTTCAATCAAGATATACACAGACTCAGGACCGGTATCTTATCTTTTCATGGAGTCATCGTGTTCTGATTGATGGAAATAGCCACAGCGCAGCCTTGCTCCTGATGATCTATTGCTTCAAATATTCAGAATTAGGGTCAAGTAGATGACCTACATATAACTGGGAGGTGGAGACTGCATAGAGCTGATACAGCTGGACATGTCCGATATCATCACTTCATTCATACGCCTGCAAGCCACACGATACCTGCAAGGTAACCTTGGACCTCTGGACTCTCTGTGAAAGGAGTTCATAGAATCACCCTAGTTGTTTCTTTGACCCTGTTGGTTTGGGAACTCCTCGTTACGTTCGACCAGGAGGTTCTTAACGGTTATATGCTTGCAGTCTGCCGCTGACGTCTTACCCAGCTGAAATATTTTTGGGTATCTTCTCAATATTCACAAAGAAGTGTGATCTAATGGCGGGGCAGGGGGCGAACTGGTCATTACAGAAATTCCTCTTCTTTGCGGTGAAAACTCTCGTCAACTACTATCATCATTAAACACTGAAAAGAAGCACCCACAGAATCGGTACTTGACCCTCGTGTCTTTGGCAATCAGCACAGCCAGTGAGCATGCAACTGCGTATCGATCGTTATTATACTCATTGTCCTTAGCTCTGGTTAGTAACACGGTAACAGATAGAGTGGGGAATGTTTTACTTTTTCCCTTCTGACTAATCTAATGAGCATGTTAGTTGTAAGTCACACAATATCTTAACGATGGGTTGGCTCATCACAATGTTCTCTAGCTGTGAGTTGTCTGAGAGGCTTTTTAGCGTAGACTCTGAACACAAACTAGGCATCGATTTTATCCGGTACATAACCACCTACTTTGGTAAGAAGCAAGTCAATATTGATCGTTCCTCTGATTGTTCAGTATGTCAGGCCTCATGAATATATTCGTGGTGCAAGGAATATTATCCAACAGGGTTTATGTGATTTATAGGCGACCTCAAGTGCTCAAATATTGTTTGATTGTACTGTTTAGTTGTTGTTCGGTTACATCTATTATCCTCATTACCTTCGCAATGCGCGATGTGCCAGGTGAGTATTGAGCAGATAAAGTTGACATTGATCTTACTCATTGTAGTATCGGCGCATCCTGTGAATGGACTAGTTGCTTGTGCCATGTACTTGAATCCACCCTATCTGTGGGCAATCTGGTAGGTATCTGTTTGTATCGAGTCTCCATCTTCACATCTCATACCATGTTAGGGTCCCCCTTCTAGTATATGAGGGAGTCATTTTCCTCCTTGCTTCACGGAGAGCAATAAAGCACCTTCTTGAAAGTCCCTTCAAACGATCACGTTCCCAATCGATCATGAATATTATACTTCGGGATTCTCTTATCTATTTCTTCTTGTATGTCATCAGCAAAAAGGGCAAGCAATTCCTGAATACTAATTCTTTCTAGTGTATTTGTGGCATATGTATCGAGTGCTTTAGTGTGGCGCTATGGATCAGTATGTCCTGTTCGTTGTTTATTGTGCTTGACTTAAGATAATCCCAGGCCGAACTTCTTGGTACTAGCTATAGCCCGACAATAGTGTTGGTGTCGATCCTGGCATCTCGAATGATATTCAACCTGAAAGATCAAGGTGTAATGGAAAACATTCGAAGGGATGACATGAATAACGTTGTGAAAGAAAGGGGACAAGTATTGCGTAGTGGGTTTATACACTGCTGACTCATATGATTGAGAGTAGGGTTGTAGTGTCGAAGGCAATGGTAGAATTCACTAGGTCCACGGGTCCGTGTGATTATGTCAGACAGGCTAAACTCGAAATATTTAACTATAGTATAAGAAAATCAGAATATGAGCTGAGTGCCTGCAAACATTTTCTCAGTCGTGGCTATATTGTCTCCCTCCCAAGCATTATTTTGATTCTCAACGAAATTTATTCAGATCAATTAACATATGGGAATAATTTTACTATTTCGAGTCCTGTCTGACATAATCACACGGACCCGACGGACCCGTGGATCCCTGCGGTTGAACATGCAACAAGTTCACTATGCCTATGGCAGAGCTTTCAACCTCTAATAACTCTGAATGGAGTTGACTATACTCTTATTGTATCATAGCTAGTGCCCTACATCCTTTCTTCAACTTTGTGTGTGACCCATTGCCTACTGCATAGTGTCTCAGTCAGCTTACTTCTTTCTTTTACATTATTCTCTAGTTTTTATTGAGTTTTGTTGAATTTTAAAACTGTGTGTGAGCCACCTGAGCTGCCTGTCACCCAAGTACATTATTTTCTGA
>Ga0153955_100057_pt1 | contig 77280 bp, 99 predicted proteins | sample TSFL039MetaG_FD_104744 | JGI IMG/M metagenome (GOLD analysis project Ga0153955, IMG submission 104744) | Attine ant fungus gardens microbial communities from Florida, USA - TSFL039 MetaG | ecosystem: Host-associated > Fungi > Mycelium > Unclassified | place: USA: Florida, Wekiwa Springs...
AGAAGCTGAAGTCGAAACAAGAGAACATATCTTCATGCAGTGCAAGAGATACGATGCATCGTTCCGCCCAAGAGATATAAAAATTGCAAGCTTTGTCAACTTCATCGTTGGCAACCCAACGTCATTTTGTTTCGATAATGGTTAGGTCACGGTCTGGGCATCCTCAACAATCTAGCATAGTTGTCACCAATATGCGTTCGAACTCTTTTCCTATTTGTTTTCTGTTCCTCTCTCTCTTCCTTTCTTTTGTATTTAAGTAGGTACAATGTATCTACCACGGTCTGCCTACGCGCTCCGTGTAATAAATTGATGATTTAAAAAAAAAAAAAAAAAAAAGAAAGAGAATGGGATAGCTCTGGGCAGCTGACACGCTCACAAACACTGTGGTCATAACCGTCTTCCCGAAATTTATATTAGCACCAAAAAATTGGTGGATTTGTAGATTCTTGAATAATGATAACAATAGTCTCTACTAAAGATGCAGCGCTCAAGCCGTCACAAAATCACCTGATGTTCCCACACCAAGGGGGAAATGAGTTTTGAGAGTATCAAAACTTTACACTCTTTTTTTGATGTCTCTAATTAAATTTGAAAAAGTGTAAAGTTTTGATACTCTCAAAAACTCATTTCCCCCCAATAATCAAGTTGTGATAATTACATGTCACTCATGCTGATACTCAATTCAAGAAATAGTTATTTTAATCAACTGAACCATTGAAGCGGTTAATAATACGGACTGCGATCGAGTACCGTGTTGATCCAAAAAAAAAAGCGGTTAATAACAAGAAAATAGGGTCCATTAGAACAAAAACAGTTGCAGAACATACGAACAAGCAAAACGGGGAGTCAGCAAAGGATAGTTGGAACAAAAAAGTCCATAGATTCATTGAAATTCTTGTAGTGCTGAACCTAGGGTTCAAAATTGTTCACTGCCATAGAAGTCTAGCAAAATGCAATGCCTAATCATTAACTACACAGCGCTCGATCGTAGTCCGTCTTGTGAGACTAGATCGGGCTGCTGAATTTTTCATAATATCTATTGGTTTTTTTAGGTTGCTGATGAGTGACGACCTTTTACATCCAAATATAAAGTACCTCACATGAGTACGGCATGTGCCGCATACTGCATGTTGCCTAGTTCTTATATCGTCTACGCCCTCGTGATATCCATACTTCTCACATACCTCCTCTTTCGGCACTCCCATTCCCGTCCTCCTTCTCCAAAATCTGTATCTCAATCAAAATCGATTATGCAACCTGCAAGAACAGATCTGGCCCCTCCTAAGGATGATCCATTTACTACTGCTGAATTGGCCCAGTATGATGGAAGCGATGCATCGAAACCCATCTATGTTGCAATCAAGGGTACGTACAACTTTGCTTCTTTCTCTTGAGATCTCGAGGTATTGAAGGCATTTCTGCAAGGTGATATCTTTGACGTGACACATAAAGCCGATTCTTATGGCCCAGGAAAATCTTACAACATTTTCGCTGGAAAAGACGGTTCACGTGGTCTTGGAAAGTCAAGTTTGAAGGTGGAGGATGCCGTTGCAGATTACAGTACTCTAGGTGCTCCAGAAAAGAAAGTGTTAGATGACTGGCACTCATTCTTTTCGTGCGTGTATCCTCTATCTGGTGTCCGTTCTTTCTTCTGATTCTCTTTTTCTCAGAAAGCGTTACAATATTGTCGGGAAAGTTTCTGATGGTCCAAAAATTGAGTCATAGGCGTCAAATGTAATTGCTTGGGTTTCCTCAGCTTTTGGGTCGAGTTGTGTTCACCACTCTTCTTGTTGCGAATGCAAGTCCCTACCTCCAGATCACTCATGTTCTAGCTCCCCAATCAACGTTCTTTGAAGGATATGAGAATACCAGTGTCCTTCCATGTCGGGATCCTGCTGAGGTTTTGCATATGGTTTTACGTCGCACTGCCAGATGTAATGGCCATTCACTGACTTTGTCGAAGAATTCAGGAAACCTCAAGTCAAGACAACATTTGATCTGTCATTACATTGATCATACATTATCTATACCCAGCTCTACCAAAAGCATTGCCATTACTACCCCTATTAAAATATTTCCAAAAGAATGAATTTGAAAGCATGCTCAAATCCCCAAGAATTCTTTCCTGGCCATAATTTCATCCCTCAGCATATTCACCCTCGTATCTAGTCTTGAACTCAAATCTGTCGAATTTGTCGCAAGTTGCATCGTTCGATCCAAATTCTCTATCGCATTCTGAATCGCCCTTCTCCACTTGTCCTTGATATCTTGTCGTATCATAGTACCATTTTGGCCAGGACGAGGAACGGGTTCAAGAGCCTCTGTTTCCTTCAATTCAAGAACAGCTAATTCAAACATGGTTACCCCTCCAATCCAAGTCGAATTTTCAATTTTGGATTGATATGAGTATGCATCGATGAGGAAAGCTCGAGCTACAGAGTACGATTTAATCGTCCGATGAACGACGCCCAAGAGTAACGATCGAAGTGCAAGTTCATCTGGAGTATCAAGGGTGACAGTACATGGATTTTTGGAGCTGGCTGTTGATGGAGTTGGAGGAGAAAAATGTGGAGATGCGATTGTTGGTGCGGGCAACGATGACGACTATTCACGGATGTGAAGAAGGGCAACGCCTGTGGAAATGCGACTGTGAGTGTTCCAGACTACAAATGGGTCAGCTTTAATGTACGACAACTATATAAATGCCTACATATTGCCATTTCTAATTACATGTAAAATCAGTCATACTTATATCAAAAAGAATTTTGCACGCACCTTCAGCAGGGCTGATGGTGATCGCTGCTACAAAAGATTCCTCGTTTTTCCCCAGCCGCCTCTGCTTCTCCTTATAGAAAGCAACTACTGCAACCTCAATTGAGTTTCCCCAGCATCAAATGGATCACATACTCTTTTTCTTCAGAAATACTTCAGTCGGTAGATCTTTCCCGCCGATCTTTTTATCTATCAATCCAGGAATCAAATAAAATAGCCTTTGAGCCTCGTCACGATTGCCAAGTGACCAGTGGCATCCTGCTGCAATAAAGTAGTACGTTGCATGGCTCCTGCGATAACGTCAGTCGTTATGAAGGACTTCATTGAAGACAAGAACTTGCCAAGTGTTGAGTTTGGTAATGCGGATAAACATTTCGGCCGCCTCTGCATACTGCCGTTGGCTAAGCAATGTCCACGCAAGCTCGAACACGAGCTATGAGAAGGTCAATGTAAGCCTTATTAACCAATTTGGGCTCACTAGACTGTCTGCTTGAGCAAAACCAAAAGGCCTCCCGGGTTTCAAACCGTCTTGAATCACTTGAATCGCAGCCTCCGGATTATTGCTCATACGTAGAATTTTAGCCTACATCATGAGCAACTAAAATTGCAACCGAGAATGGGAAGAACCTTATTGAGAATCCATAATGCACCATTTGGAAATCGATTATAAAGTCTATCGACGAGGTCTTGATATTCGTCAATTATCTTGGATTCATTAGCCTGATAGCCTGATAGCAAAAGAACAACGCCGTGATAGGTCATCAAAACAAGCCTGATTTGAGTGAGACCTGGATCGAAAAAGAGAAACACTGTCAACGGACCCAGCAAAGACGGAATGAGTATCATTGCGAGCAGCAGCAACAGCAAGGGCCTTGAGGGCAAGTTTTCTATCATGCTTGAAACCGAAGAAGCCCACCACGTTCCTAGAGATACATCAGAATATCATCGAAATGATAGCAGTATGACTTACTGTATACGTTTGGGAAGGAGAGAAAATACCAAGTTGAAAAGGCCATAACCAAAAGCCGTACCAGCAATGACCAGATCATCGACAGGGCCATCGGGCTTCCTTGGATGGAGATGTGGGCGGTGATGGGTTGCGGTCAACGCTGGTGTGGAAGCATTGGAACCCGAGGTGAGGCGACTGAAAAGACTTCGTTTTTGACTGATGGGTGGTTTGAGGTCGAGCTCGGGAACAGCAGGAAGCGTGCTTGTAGACGAGGCGGCAGAGGAGGCAGATGAGTATGAAACTGAGCCAGCAAAACTACTCTGGCGGCTGACGAGGCCGAGCATGGGAGGAGGTGAGGGAAGGTAAGTGTCGATGCCATTGGGAAAGACTGTCTTGTAAAGCTTTGAGAATTTCGAATGTGCACTAGAAAGCAATGATATTTAGTGTGATGGGATGAGACAGAGACACACGAGTTGAGTGAATATCTGAAAGTAATGGATCAGGAGGGATGCAGGAGTGGGTGAAACAAGACATACAGGCACTGAAGATAGCCCATGTAGGATTCACTGTGGGTGGTGAGCGACAATTAATGTGCTGCAAAAACGTATGACCTACCTGAGTGCATGAAGAAGACCGAGAAGGACGACTGTGTCAGCGTTCAGGATCTCCCATTCAACGCCTGGGTGGAAGCGGTGGTTTTCGACATGCTTTCTCAACTTTGTAAACTTTCGAGTGCCAGCCTCTGCGAGCGTCAAGCAGCGGTTAGCCTCCTCGATAACATCTGCCTGTAAACAAGGTCAGGAAATGAATGAGCGAGGATGATAAAAGGGAGACTGACCTCCATGCCGAGAGCGGCCTCGAGAAAAGCACAGATACCAAGGCCGAGCTGGTGGAAGGGATCGTTGCGACCATTGAAGATGGCCCGTGCGCCAACGATGTCGTTCTCAAAGAGTTTGTTGAAGCCGTTTGTTGCGTTTCTCAGGAAATCCGCTTCGAGAATGGGGTCCATGACGAGTCCAAGTTCCCACGATAATTCTCTGATGGATAATTTCCAAATGAGGTCCATCATTTCCACGGTATGCGTCCGGTAGGCATTGGCTTCTTTGTGCTCCTCGACACATGGCTTCTCTGGCTCGTGCGCGTATTTCTTTTCGTATTGTATGTTTTTTTTTGTTTTCTTATCACTATTCCTGACCACTGTTACTTGTGTTCTTTCAGCCCCAGCTCTGTCTGCGCTCCATCCAGACTTCTGCCGACACTACCCAGCTCAAACAGTCTCCTTCCGACCCATCCCGGCCCTTCACTGTCCGTCTTCATGAGGACTCTTTCCATGCCTACAAGTGTGAAACGCCCGACCTCGAGTTACAGGTCACCCGCGATGACCTCTTGACCATGTACAAGCAGATGCAGACCATGCGTCGCATGGAAATGGCTGCAGACGCCCTCTACAAGTCTAAGCTCATTCGCGGCTTCTGCCATTTAGCCATTGGCCAGGTATGTCAACCATTGCATGTCGATATATATGAGCCTGTAATTTCTCGGCAGGAAGCCGTGTCGGTGGGTCTTGAGCATGGCATCAAACCAGACGACAGAGTTATCACCGCCTATCGTTGCCATCCTTTTGCCGTCATGCGTGGTGGTTCCATCACTGGTGTTCTCAGTGAGCTTCTCGGTCGTCAAGATGGCATGTCTCACGGAAAGGGTGGCTCCATGCACATTTTTACTCCTTCATTCTTTGGAGGAAATGGAATCGTCGGCGCCCAAGTCCCTGTCGGCGCTGGTGTCGCATTTGCTCAAAAGTATATGGGCCACAAAAATTGCACATTTGCTCTGTATGGTGATGGTGCTAGTAACCAGGGTCAAGTGTTTGAAGCATTCAATATGGTGCATTCCCTCTTGCCTGTTTTTTGCCTGTCTCGCTGACCACATCATCAGGCTAAGCTCTGGAATCTACCTGCCGTCTTTGTCTGTGAAAACAACAAGTATGGTATGGGTACCTCTGCTGAGCGATCGTCTTCCAACACCGAGTACTTCACTCGCGGTGACAAGATTCCCGGCCTCCAGGTTTGGACTATTCTCATCTCGGCCATGGGTTAATTGTCATGTCTTGTCGTCCCTAGGTTAATGGAATGGACATTATTGCAACTCGCCAAGCTGTACAATATGCCCGCCGATGGGCTGTCGAGGAAGAGAAAGGTCCTCTTCTCCTAGAATTCGTCACTTATCGTTATGGCGGTCACTCGTGTGTATACCAATCTCTTACCACTAGACTCATGATTACCTTCTTGCAGTATGTCTGACCCAGGGACCACCTACCGCACGCGGGAAGAAGTTCAACACATGCGCTCTACCCAAGACCCCATCCGTGGCCTTCAACGTTATATTGAACAATGGGGACTTGGATCCGAACAGGAGCTCAAGGCGATCGACAAAACAGCCAAAGCCACAGTCGATGCTGCAGTTGAAGCAGCTAAGGCATCACCCGAACCTGACAATAAAGACCTTTGGACTGATATCTACTACAAGGGTACCGAGCCACCCTTCATGAGGGGCCGTGAGCGTGAGGAGATTCACTATTATTAGATATTTATATTCTTCTTATCTTTCCTAATTGTGTTTTGACGATTTTGTTGGATGAGCGAGTTACTGGAAGGTTCGTACAATATCACCCAGCTTTTTCTCAAGATGACTAGGCTTGCACACCAATAAATTACATGCGCCTTGATGGTTATGGGAATCAAAGAGTTATCAGTTATATACCACTAGCTGCCCTTTGAACGCCAGAATTTTGATAGTAAGTAGTGGTTACACTTTTCCTATGAATCTTCCTAGTATTATAGACCTACAAATGAGCATCAACGCAAACCCAGCCATCAGCGCACTCCCTACACACAGTCAATAACATTTTCGAGCACCTGGAAACATCACGAACAATACTTACCGGCAAATGCACCCACGCTCTCAAACCCGTTCGTTCTTTTGTTGATAGCGCCGGAGGTGGGTGGGCCCGCCAACACGCCGAAAGCTACAACTGTCAAGAACATACCAACGCGTCTCCCAATGTCACCCTCGCCACCAATATTCATGACAGGTTTGGGCAAAAGGGAAACAAATGCACCACAGGTAAAACCATAGATAATGCTGATGATGACAAAAGGAGCTGTTGAATGAGCGAACGGCCAGGCATAGGTTATAACACCCATTATGAATGTTGCAGGTGCCATAACATTGAGAGGACCTTTGAAGATAAACTGTCATTAAGGGACACCGGTAATACGCAGAACATTACCAATGACATCGGCAAGTACCCCAGCTAACCATCGTCCAAAAATGGAAGTACCGTTCACGATAGCGACAAAGTAGAATGCCAATTCCGGGGTGATTGTACTAACTTGAGTCGCGCTGACGCTGATATATATCATGACTGGATTACGATTATTAAAACCTAGAGTGATTGTGAAGGGATGGGTGTATCTCACTTGTGTAAAGTCCAAGATATGAGATGAAAACAGATAAGGTATACAACGTATAGGGTACGCTTCGAAATACAGCGAAATTGAACAAACCACCCTTAACATTGATAGGGGCAAGTCGTGTCTTCATGGTCTGTTGGGCCATTCAGGGTTGGTAATAGTATAGTAAGGTCAACGAGCCCACCAAATTACACACACAAACCATAAACAGAAAAATGAACCCGAGAATCCTCATCGTCCATTGAAAACTAGGGAATTTCAGTTATTAGTTCCACATAGCCAATTGGACTACAAACCCAACAATAGGAAGCAAATTCTTCACCATGATCGGAATCGTGGTACCGGCAAGCGCAGATCCTATGGCCATATATCCGAGCGCACTCCCTCGCTTTTCCTTGAACCAATGCGCAATGACGGAGTTATTGCATGTAAAAAGTCCGCCACAGCCAATCTTGTCATACGAAAAATCAATTCATATACCACGAAATTAGTGTTGTAACAAGGAGCAAGACTCACGCCGGCCATGATACCTTGACTGAGAAGGAACTGCCAATATTCTGTGCATTGGGCTGCGAGAAATGTTGCAACGACAAGCAGGAGACCAGAGGTCATAAACAGTGAGCGAAAATAGCCAAGGTCAAAAAGACGTCCGACGATCAGCCCAGGGAAGAAGACGAGGGAGTACTGTCATCGATTAATTTACGGGAAACTGTTGACATGATTCGACATCCGAACCTGTATTGAACCAATCCAAGAACTGCATTCGGTTGCATGAGTCAAAAGAGAACAGGACTAGAACCACGAGAGATCAATTCACATTGCCGAAGGTGATTGTTTTTGTAACAAGGTCTGCTGATAATATGCTTGGAAGACCTACTATTCAAATAAACGCATGATACCACTTATATTTCGAACAGTTGCAACATACACCCCATGAGTTGATAAAACCAAAGCTGAAGAAAAATGCTGAATAGATATCCAAAAGCCTATCACGTGTGACTTACGTTGCGTAACTGGAACATGCTGCCTAATCTCTTCATTTTGAGCAACGTCAGTGGATTGTAGGGGGAAAAACAACACGCACACCAATAACCACAATCCATGCCCTTGTACCACCATCCGGGAACTCTTCTGTGACATTCAGACCATTCTGTGATTCTTGAGACGATTGCTCCTCGTGCTTTGAGTCCTGACTTAAACTCTTTCTGTGGGGGTTGCCAACAGAATAGGACATACTAAAGGCAATCGATACGGGGTGTAGTCAAGAAACCCCTGCTGATAAAGGGGTTTTCACACGGCACCATCATCACGAGGTCATAGTTGTTGGGAGTGCTACATTAAGTTTAACACAATAAGTTTTTGTTTTTTGGAATCTTTGTGTTAAGACAAAGGCATATTATACTGTGCCAATGAATGACCGATGTGGGTTTGCCAGAGTCTGCCATCAGTAACTCCAACAATAGTCTCTTGATTTGATTATTGAAATATTCGACTTGAAACCAGTAAATATATTGTGTTGATAAATCCAGGTGTATTCTGATCACATAGTAGACTATGTCAAGGTGCTGCTTGAATCAAGTTTTACAATTAATAGGATTGCGTTGCAATATCAGATGTCAATCTGATGTCCTAGAAACCAATCCAACTCAGTCTGATATCCACAGAACTCAATATATTGAAGTGTACCTAGAAACCAATCCAACTAGATACATCAATGAAACATATAGAAAATATAACAACAGAATATTCACCTCAGTCTGATATCCACAGAACTGAGGGCAAATAACTATTCTCTTGCAAAAAAAGTCATGCTTAGTAATCATAACAAAAATAGAAACATGTGCAAAATGAAGAAGGCAAAGGATTAGAACCAAATAGAGATAAACAAAAGAATGAGGCTCGAGATGCACTTACAACATCAAGATGTTAAATCATTGAGATGCCCCATGTCACACTTGATGTTTACCAAGACTCTTTCAGAAGTCTTTCATCGCCAACCGTGGGAACCATTCTCATGGTTGATATTTTGATGCGGAGCGTTAGCTTCGGGCGAGCAAAAACGTACATATATCTGGATCACGAGTCGCCCGAGAAGCGAGCATTTTTTTTAATTACGAATCCAGAAGCCTTCTGCAGAATGCTCGTGGCCATTTTCCAGGGTACAAAATGATACCAAGAGCCGCCGATTCCTTTCCATCTCTGTTGCTTTGCAAAAATCTTCAACCTGTGTGAGATGCGCCGTTTCTTTCTCTCGAGTCTTCTTTCTACTGTGGCACTTTGTGCGGCGCGACAGAGTACTCTTGTAGACTTGGGCTATGCACGATACCAAGGAAGTATCAACAATCAAACAGGAAACATCGAATTCCTGGGGATTCGATATGCCGCACCTCCTACAGGTAAGCTCGCTCATCAAGATCACCCGGAATTTCGTCATATTGGCTCTTCCCTAGGTCATTTCCGGTGGAGAGAGCCACAACAGCCTGCAAAACTGTCCGGAATACAACAAGCCGACAATCAGCCAAACATGTGTTGGCAAGCAGGAGACGGGACTGCACCCGTCACACCTTTTCCTACTCACGATCAGCATCCCCAGAAACGTGCTTCGCCTCCTTCCTCGGAAGATTGTCTGTTCCTCAAGTTTGTATTCCACAAACGCTGAATACTAGCTATAAGTTGACGCGACACACTAGCGTTGCCACTCCCGTTGCTGGAAACGGTAGCCTTCCCGTCGTCGTTTGGATTCACGGGTTTGTCATTTCATATTTTAATCATAGATGAGTCTGTGAAATCATCTTCAGGGGAGGTTATATGGCCGGAAGCGCTTTTAGCTTCCCACCTGATGACCTAATTCATGACGCTGGAGGAGGGGTTGTGGCTCTGGCTATACAGTATCGATTGGGTGTCTTGGGCTTTCTCTCGAGTCAAAAGGTTCATGACAGTGGTGCCCTCAATGCTGGGCTGCGTGAGTCTCATCACCTGTACTTTGATACAAGAGGTACTCAATTTCGCGGACAGTTGACCAACGTTTCGCCCTTCAATGGGTACAACAACATGTAAACACTTCCTACCATCCTTTCACGATGATTTTCTGACAATAATACTAGATTAGCAAATTCGGTGGGGACCCAACCAAAGTGACCATCTGGGGAGAATCGGCTGGTAAGTCTGCTGTGTCATAACAACACCTGAAGTAGATCTTCATCCACCTTCATAGGAGCTGGATCTGTCCTTCAACATATCATTGCAGACAATGGAAATACACAACCTCCACTTTTTCGTGCGGCAATCACTAGTTCTACATTCCTCCCATCACAATATGCCTTCAATGATCCATTCATAGAGGTGACATTCTACTTGCGTTCTTTTGGGTACATGTTGATATCATTCTCTCTCTCAGCAATTGTATTCTGAAGTCGTCAATGGAACGGGGTAACATACTAAACTGATTCCTGAGATTCAATTAAATTAATAAACTCGACAGATGCTCGTTGGCAAAAGATTCACTTGAATGCCTCCGACAAGTGGATGTGGACGTTCTTCAACAAGTCAACACCAACGTCGCACTGAGTGCATTTTTTGGAACTTTTATCTTCGTTCCAGTTGTTGATGGGCGTTTGATTCCGAGAAGGCCAACTGAGATTCTTCGGGAGGGAAGGGCTAATGGAGTACGTGGTTTAATACTTTTGGCTGTTGTGACTGACCTGGTGTTGTATTAATGCAGGAGGCCGTCTTGGCAGTCACAAACACATTCGAGGGGACTCTTTTCGTGAATTTGAGCACTGCATCGACTGTTCAGATTCCCGAATATCTTGTCAACTTATTCCCCAAGCTTGGCGAAGCAGAGGTTCAAGAGGGTACCGCTCAATACGCGAATGTAGGTTCGCCTATTGAACAAGTGATTGGTATTATGGGAGAATGTGAGTGGAGCGATGCAAGGAGGCCTTTTATCTTCTCTCAATCTTCAGTTTAGCAATTTTCATTTGCCCAACATACTTCCTGTTACGTGCATTCATGGGACGGGGATTCAAGGTACATGCGTCAAATCTGGTATGGAGAAACTAGCTGATCGGTTGCATATCGATAGGCTGAATTTGCTATTCCACCTGGAGGACATGGACAAGATGTCATCTACTATTTGTATTTCTCTCGTACCCTATTCCAGATACTGTTACACTAATTTATACATCCCAGCAACTCTGCCTCGCCGCCTCCTTTCAACAATCCGACCTTCATAAATAACTTTTCTCAGTCGTTCTTGAACTTTGCCATGTTTTTGGACACAAATATAAAATCAGATCCCGCCAACACTGTTCCACAATGGGCCAAATGGAACGAAGGAAGTGTGACTGAAATGCTCTTCAACAAGACGGATAGCGGTCAACCCGTGTTTCATTCTATCGAAACGTCGAGGAAGTTGCTCGAGCGATGCGAGTAAGTTCTGGATTTTTTGGCGTTGATGAATATACTGACAAGATAATTAGCTTCTGGGAGAGGGCTAGTCCTTTTACTGCACAGTAGTTCGTGTAATTGTAGAAGGGTGATGGCAGATTTTTCGGTCCAGCAGGTGAGTCACTAACAAAAGAGCGGGACAAGTGTACCCCTGGGATGTAATATATGGCATGCAACAAATGCATTTGAGAGACAGATCGATCATACAATCAGTTGTTCACATATTTGAGGCAAGTTTTTTATCTCTGATCTTGATCACCACTTTCCCAAACTGCTTTCCCTGCTTCAAAATCTCAAAGCCTTCTTCTGCTGATTCAAGACCATCGATGACATGAGATACAATGGGGACAATACGATGCTGAACAAGAAAGTTGGTTGCGTCGATGAGATCTTGTCGAGATCCCATGGTTGAACCTTTGATAGTTATTAGCATGCTTTCTCTAGATCCCAATACATACCTAGTAGTTTCTGATTCTTCAAGACTTCCCGCATAGTGAATGGGATAGACGGGGCAGCAGCCCTGTTGCTATGATGATTCTGAGGAACAACGATGATGAGAGGAGACTCACATTCCATAACAAACGACAGTACCGCCCGGCTTTAGGAGCTTGGCCACCTTTACCATGATATCACCTCCTACCGAATCAATCACTACATCCAACTGTCGATGATCCAGAAGAGTTGCAAGTTGGGTGGGCCAAGTTACTGACGCTAGAATGATACAGATGATGAGAGAGAAAGAGAAATGGACTGACCATCTTTGTAGTTGACCCCACCTTTGGCACCTGCTTGGATGGCTTTTTGAATTTTTTCCGCATGGCCGCTTGTGACGTATACAGATGCCCCAATTGCAATACATAATTGCATGGCAGTGAGAGCCACGCCTCCACCGATGCCCGTGATGAGAACAGTCTGACCTGCCTGAACATTTGCATTGACTGTTACTGCCCTAGTTTGGTTGGTACACGTTGGGTGTGAGAGGAAAAAGGACGAGACCTCCAAGCTGTTACACCCCCAAGAGGCCAAGCAGCAGCCTGTACATCGGTGAGGTGATCGGGTGTTGGAATGACTTGATGACGTTCCACGAGGATGTATTCTGAGAAAGTACCGATTGGGGGGTTTGCTCCACCACCCAGAATGCCGAAACTTTGTCGATCACAATCAATGTAGGATTCTAAAAATGGAATAGACCATACTCTGATTCAGGTGCAATGGGATGCTTGTCCCAGCCGCGACTTGGGGTCAGAAAAACGCGTTTGTTGAGAAGTGGGTCGTTGGGTGTTCCAGAAGCGACAACGGTCCCTAAAAGGCGGATGAGATGAGGACTAAGGGGGGACGAGATGGGTGGTTACCTGCGCCATCTGCACCGAGAGTAGACCCGTATCGGATTGCTGGATACATACGTTTCCTGATCCATATCTAAAACGGGTGAGAGGATACAGCCGGTAATGAGGTTGTGTGCAGACCTCTCTGTGGTTGAGTGCCGCAGCGGCAGTGCTGACAAGGATTTCATGTGGCTGGAGTGTGGTGGGGACAGGGGTCTGGACCAGACGAACAGAGTCGTAAGGTGGGAGAGAATCCGAAGGGCAGAGGACGAGGGAGATCATGACGAGGGAGATAGAGTCGTGTGAAAATGATGAGGAGGATGAGCTCACACGAGTCCGCGATGGATGCGACGGCGGACGACGCGATGCCCTCGACATCGGACTTTGTCAAGAAGCTGTACAAGTGAGTGCTGCCCGTCTGCCTCTGGTCACTGTCTCTCATGTCCACCAGGATGCTGGAGGACCGGACATTCCAAAGTGTCGTCTGCTGGGGACCTCTCGGGGACTGCTTTGTCGTCAAAGTGCGCCCTCTCCTCCTCTTGTCCTCCAAACAATTCACACCCGTCCAGGACATGAATGAATTCACCACCGCCATTCTTCCACGCATGTTCAAACACTCCAACTTTGCTTCCTTTGTCCGTCAGCTCAACAAGTACGACTTCCACAAAGTCAAAAACACGGATGACAATCACTTTGGAGAACATGTGCGCTCCTCTCTATCATCTCTGCCCCCTCTCTTCATTCCTCATTCCTCTCAAGAGCTGGATTTTCCGCCATCCAGACTTCCATGCTGACAGGCGTCATGCACTCGAAAACATAAAGCGTAAGGTCCCCGCTCAACGCAAAGCACAACAGGCTGCAGCTGTGCCTCAGGCTCAATCAGCCCTGCTTTCCCTCCCTTCCACCCCAAATACTTCCCTCCTCGCAGCACCAAACGCAGCACCCACCATGAGTGACTCTATTATCAGTGCTGGCAGCGCCAGCGCTCATCTGGCTTCCGCCCCAGCCCTCCAAATGCAGAATCAGTTTCAAATAGAACAACTCCAGCTCCAAGTCAGAAGATTAACGGAAGAGGGCGATGACTTGAGAACAAGATTACGCACTCTTGAGCGGAACTATGACAATATTCTTGTTCAATTCGTTGCATTCCAGAGGGGCATGGCTCAGCAGGATGATCTCATCCAGAATCTAACTTTTCTGGGTAATGACAACGGTAAGCCCTTTTTCCGTTTCTTATTCGTCCTTGGTTATTCTTTTTCAATTTTTTACCTTTTTCTTTTGACTTGGCTTGGCGGTCTCGACCATTGCCTTGGCAATCTGCCCAAACTTTTACTTCTTCGATTGTTTTGGTGCTAACCTTTTTTTTACCACCCATGATCTACACTCGCTGTGCACAAACAATAATCTAGAAAAACTCAAAACAGACTGTGCTTCAAATTTATTCAATCCCGGATCAGCATCTACCCTTTCTTCGTCTCGTTCTCTGCTCCCTCAATCCGCTGCCACTTCACAACAGCAGCATCAAAAGTCATCCCAGATAAACACCAAGTATCCTGCATCCACCTGTGATGCGTCCACTACTACTATGTCGACACCTGCTCCTGTCCCTGTGCCAATGTCAATGTCAACGCCGACTATGGATGTGGGTAAAACTTCTTTAATGCAGATGAGTGAGATGAGTAGGCGAGCCAAGAATTGGACACCTTTGGCAGACGCTGGATCTGTTGATTGGAATGGAGGCGAAGCATCATCCTCAATTCCTCCAGGTCAGAACGCCACTGGGTTGCTCCCAACGGGGAGCTTGGGAGGGATGTCGAGGATGGAGGCCATTTCCAAGATTGAGAAGGTATATAGGATGAGGCCTAGTAGTATCTCGCCTTCGTTTGATGTGAGTACGAATCCTCAATGGACAATTCCCTCTTCGGTGGCACGACGACATCTACAGCAGCAGGATGGAGGAGCTGTGCCAACGCCTCCCACTCGAACATATAACACATCTGATACGCCAAACCATTCTGGGCCGCCGCCACCTTCATCTTCCTCTCAGTCATCATCTTCACAACCACAGGCAGAATCTCAACCTCCAACTATATCATCCTTTTGGAATCTCGCAGGAGGTTCAGTTGATGATTCAGGATTATCCAAGGCTTCGCTTGCACATGAAGGTTTACAAGTTTACACTGTCGGACAACTCATGCCTAGGGATGAATTGGTCTCGACTTCGGGAATGACGGCTAATCAATGGAATCTTGGTGCTTCGCCTCTTTCACTTCCGTTGATGATGAATGCAGGATCTAGTGGACATGTGTGTGTGGATGATGTAGAAAGAGAGGAGGAGGAGGAGGAAGACGAGGGGGGCGGAGAAGAGGAAGAGGAGAAGGTTATGCCGTCCTCTGTTAATGCTGCTTTTGCAGGACATACGACACTTCCGTCGTCAGCTACCTCATCAACCCCGGTTATATCCCACAAAAGCTCTAGGTCAAAGCGTCTGTTGCAAAGTGAACATAGACGCAAAAGAAAGGATAGTATTGCTCCAACTACTAATGAGAAGAAATTGCGAGTGAGGAGGTCGACTTTTGTTCCAGGATGGGCTGTTCCACCACGAGTTTTATTCGTGGATGATGATATCGTGAGTCGAAAGCTGGGCAGTAAATTCTTGCAGGTGTATGGATGCACGATTGATGTTGCTGTGGACGGCGTAAGCGCGGTGAATAAGATGAATTTGGAAAAGTATGATCTAGTGCTGATGGTACGTTATGGTTTTTTTTTTTTTTTTACCTACGAATCGTGTGTGGTGAAACGTTTCGTTGTTGAAGGATATTGTAATGCCAAAGCTGGACGGTGTATCTGCAACATCGTTGATTCGTCAGTTTGACCACATGACGCCGATTATTTCTATGACGAGTAATTCGAAGCCGAATGAGATTATGACTTATTATTCGTCTGGTGAGGAATTTTCTTTTTTTTTAATTTCGATTTCTCTTTTCTTTCCGCGTACTGATTGTTGGTGTGGGAAGGGATGAATGATATTTTGTCGAAACCGTTCACAAAGATTGGCCTATTCGAGATGCTAGAGGTAAGCGCTTTTTTTTCTGAAAAAAGAACCCTTCACAAGCGAAATGACTAATTGGTGGTGTTCTGATATATCTAGAAACATCTTATGCATTTGAAAGCAATTCAGCAAATGAGCAGTAAAGTTCCACGTTCAATCGGTGTTCCTCCTTTATCGGATCCAAGATTTGAACAAGCTGTTATGGCTGGAGCGGCTGAACTCGTGGCATCTACTTCGGTTTCAGGTTCTGCTTCACATGTATCATTATCGACACCCTCACCGTCAACGGTCACGACGACGATGATGACAACGTCAGAAATCCAACTACCTCGGCATCACAACAATAATAATGGATTACAGTCAATGGGCGCAACTACAGTATGCTCCTCTCCTTGTTATTCGTCGTCGTCGCTGTCATCGTCGGTTTTCCCGTCATCGTCCGGCTATCATCATCATCATGACGCTTCTGGTCAGATACGAGCTGTGGATCATGATCATGATCATGATGATGTGGATGATGATAGTGACAATAATAATAATAATAATCATCAAGAACAAAATCGGATTAGAAACCCACTTTCTGGGATGGGATTGACAGACGAACAGTATACTATGATATTACAAAATATTGTAAATGCGGATGGATCGACGATGCATGGTCCGGCCAATCCGAATTTGAATTTGACAGGAATGATCTCATCATCGATGGCTGGTGGCGGTGGTGGTGGAGGTCGGCGTTGTGGAGAGAAGAGAGGGTATGAAGAGAGTGGATTGGATAGTTCGTTGAATAGTAGGAAGAAGAGTCGATTTGAAGTGATTGAATGAGAGGAGAGTATGTAGAATGTTGGGCATGGTTTTGGATACAACGATACGTCAACCCTCTTTTTTTTTTTTTCTTATTTCGGGACTGTCTTGATTGGTTGGTTGATTTACAGAAATGTGTGTACATATATTCTCCATGTCATTGCTCTCGTTGCTCTCGTATACATCCTATTTTCCTCATATGATGAACTTGAACCCGCTTCTTTTCTTTCTTTTTTTTTTTTTGCTGTCGATCTTCTGCAGGTAGATAATCTATCGTCTCAGCTGGCGGGCCAGTAATCAAATAAAATTATTAATCCAGAAGTTGGCCAGACCAAGGATCTGAATCCGAGATCTCATATCTCATATCTAATACGAGGTTCACTTTTGCTATAGCACAGGCTCTAGTAGACTTAATCTCAGTTGAAACGTCAACTTTCTATATATAAAAATCCCCCGCACGAGCCGGTGGCCATCAAGGATTGCGATATGCTATACAACAGCTCCACTCACAGCAGGAGCGGTTCTGAACGATGATCAGTGAGAAGCGTTGAGCAATTTTTCCTAGGCCTTTTTTTAAAAAAGTGATAAAGAGCACTTTGATGACATAACAGTTTGTTGAACAGATGTCAAGGCGATGACTTGAAACAAATGTTCGTGTGGCAAAAGTTGACTTGGAGAAGTGAATCGACATGTATTATACCCCTTGCATTCATGGCCAGGTAATCTTTCGAATTGCACATGACTTTCAAACGCTTGCTGAATCGTGGATGTCCAACGAGACAGAGGTCCTGATTACTTGAGAAATCCTTCAAGGTTGTGGGACGTATGTCATGAAACACCAGCGCCTGCAGTGCCCTGTTGTGGAGGTCACTAGCAGAGAGTACCCTGAGACCGTCGTCAGACAAGACATTCCGCCTCGATCAACTTAATTTAAAGTGTTTGTTGAGGGACACTAGCAGAGGAGTGGCAGAAAATATTCGGATAAAGTATGACAAGCCCAACACAATCTCTATTTCCCTGGTTATTTATGTAGCATTCGTGGCCTCGTTCAAAACAATCTGAGGACAGCTGAGAAAACTATAGTAGACTAACACTAGTGAGACGCACCTGTGGTCCACCGTTTCCATTCTCCCATTGTTGATACCTCAGAGAAGTAGTTCCACGTTTCTCAGCCGCGAGGCGCTGTTCCTCTTTGAGGGAAGAACGGAGAGCACGAGCAGCGACTTGAGCGTATTTGTTGAAACTACACAAGATGGTTAAATTGTAGATCCAGACAGCAAGTAGAGATCATACGTGACATGAGCCCTCCAAGCACCGGCCATGATGTGTTTGTTTGTCGTCGTGTTGGACAACGAGCAAAATACTTTCCGGGCCAGTCCGCCTCTCACGTGATCATCATGATCTCATCTTGATATACAACGACTATCCCTCTTCACCACAATGTCAACTATTACATGGCACTATGTTCTCAAGTTTATCATCACAGGAGATGCTTCGGTTGGGAAATCCTCTTTACTTGTTCGTCTCACAGACCAGAGATTTCTTTCCAATCCAGACCCGACCTTGGGAGTCGAGTTCGGCTCCAAACTTATTTCTATTCCCGAAGACGACAAAATTGTCAAACTCCAGTGTTGGGACACAGCAGGGACAGAGTCTTTCAGGTCCATTACCCGTTCTTACTACCGCGGCGCAGCAGGTTGTCTCCTTGTCTATGATGTCACAAATTGGAAAAGTATGTCATTGATGTACCGGAGCACAGCAATCATACATTGATCCGACACATCCAGGCTTCGTGAATACGAAGTCGTGGCTCGCCGATGTACGGGAGCATGCTGATCCTCATCTCACATGCATCCTTGTAGGCAACAAAATTGACCTTTGTGACTTTGAGGACTGTGGGTTTTCCTACCAATTCGGGTGGATCACTGGATCTGATATTTTACTCTAGCACCATTAAGACCTCGTCAAGTTACAACAGAAGAGGGCGCTGAATTTGCACGTCAAGAAGGTCTTCTTTTCGTTGAAGCAAGTGCCAAGTCTGGTCATAATGTTGAGCTTGCTTTCGTGGAGGCTACGAAGGACATCTTGACTAAGATAAAAGATAATGTCTTTGATGATTCAAGAGTGTGTTCATCAATTTTTTTTATATATGCCTGTTAAATACTTCTCTTCTTTCAGTCTCCTGGCGTAAAAACATCAGGCTACAAAAATCCAAATAATATACTCGAACAATCTTCCCAACAGAACACTTGCTGCACATGATATTTTCCATGGACTTGAGCTTGTGATCTTACTTCCGCTTTGCAAATTAGACTTGAATCCTCGTCATCTTCGAATGAAAATCTATACAGCAACATCATTATATTGTCTGCTATATTTTTTCCGCGGGCTAACTGCAAAGCCCCCGTGTTCGGTTTGGTCACAGGTACACTTATCACAATCATGTCATATTTACATGTATATAAATAGTACGGTTGCATCCAATTATATGCCCAACAAGGCCAAGGCCAACCGTGATGTCCTAAATAAAATATGGTGAATAGCGTAGAGCTATGTGATATAATCGCTGCCATGATAAACCTAGTGTATCCTTGGATCGATGAATACTTGGAGCTCGAAATCATAGACCCCTAGATTGATCTTTGATTGATCCATAAGCATTCCTACTCCAAAATTGGTGGGGGATGAAAAATTCCCAATGTTTTTTTCCATCTACCTTGTTTCAAAAGACCCGTGTCAAATGACAAGATGAAAACAACTTACTCCAAAAGATTTGGCCTACCGATGTCATCGGCACCTGGAGTGAAAGGTAATGTGGTTGCTCAGATTTGTCTTCGCCAGACACGTCTTCTCCATAGAATTTGTTTCAGCTCTGGATCATCATCATCATCATGCACATGCTAGATAACCCCTCTCCCATTCTATTTTTACGATTTCCTCGGCGGTTTATCCGTCGTCATGCGAAATAAGCATGCGTCCCTGTGTTCATTATTTCCGTCTGTGTTTCAGAGTGAAGTATAGGAAGAGGTCTTTATTCAGAGGTATTTCCGCCATGATAAATTTCTTTGTTCATTCGTCATCTCTTTCTAGCACATGGTGGGTATAGACACTCTCCAGTACTATTGAAGCCAACCGGAATTCGAAATGAATGGATGAACTGATCGCCTTGTCCTCATAAAATACTTTACTGTGTCGGCTTGTAATATAAAACAAGATGGTACTCGATCATGTTTTTCCCCACCGTTTGGTACCTATTGCTCATGATTGGTTTCAGGATCCACTTGGCCTTCTGGTTGTCCATCATGCTTTCTAATTGATGAATGATTGTATGGACAGCCTTGGAGTATAGTCCAGTAGTAGTGTAGAATGGCGGACATCCTCTCGCTTGCTCGTAGAGGTAATCACCTTCCATCTGCTCAACAATTTGAACATGAACTTCTGGATTCATCGAAGCATGAAACGCCTAGTAAATAACGAGCAACATTAATTTCTCTTGGATTGCTATTGGTTGGAACGATGGCACCTCAGAAAGAACCAGAGGGATAATCTGATTAACAGAGCGAGCTCAGAACTCAGTAGACACGACATCGCCGATAAGTAACTATTAAAACCAAACCTCATGGTCATCTGAATCTATCAGCTGGCATAGAAGCCCATGGTATTCGCTGCAGGAAGTATCCCTTGTTGAGGTTTTCGGGGGTATTACAGCGCATACTGTAAAATATCATACCTGGATACGTTGTGAGGATAAAAATATGCTTATTTGTTGATTTTTACACCATTGCCTTGCCCACCTCTGGTAGACAGGAAACTCGGGTCAGATTACGACAGCGCCGGGACGTTAAGTTTCTCTCTCGTTGTCTTTTTGATAGCTGCGGGTGGCAGTCCATGCCACTCAGTAATCGGGTCGCAACGCCACATAATAATAATTGCTGCCCGGCAGCAGACTGAATAGCTGGTGGTTGTGACAGGAACCTGATGTTTCAGCTTTGGTGATTAAACTCATCAGAAATTATTCCATACGCTCTTAAGAGTGAGTGGATCATACATCATATGTCCCCGAATATTGTCCATTTGCTGAGCCAATCAATGTCTCACGTTGACGTGGAAAATAGCGTAAAATGGATGAACTTCGTTTGCAACATCCGAAACCGAGATATACGAATGATTTATGTATGATACTGCATTAACTACACAGTCTATGCCTAAGGAATGTAATGCAAACCAAATTGAGGGGCTGGGTGCCACGATCCGATAGAGGTAATCAGTATGTTACAATGGGATAGTCTGAAGGTCTGTACGAAAGCAGTTGAACAAAGAAAGAAGACAGGATTGCAGAGCAGATGCAAAATTTCCACCATTGTCATGGATGTCGAATTTGCCAAGAGAACTGATGAGATAGAGCCTTGTGGCCACTCGGATGGTATTCAGAAGTGTCTCGGAATTCAAGATTTTTTTGAATGGAAGAACTAGGGTTATGGATTATTGGGGGGTGAGAGCGGGATCGGCTGACGTGAGATGGGGGTATCAAGGCTACGCTCGCCCAAGCGACCTTCTTCCATACTCGTGTAATTGCTGAATGAATCCAAAATTGGGATTGGCGACCCTCCGTTTGCTCTTGATGTATTGAACAGCCTCTTGAGGACTCCAGTTGTACTGCGCCATCAAGAACGCCGCTACGACACTAGTACTCCGACTGACTCCTTCCACACAATGCACCAGAACGCGAGAGTTGGGATCGCGAGACAGAGCATCTTGAATCCAAGCTGTGGTTGTTGGCAGATGGGCGGCGAGTTCTGCGAAGGGAAAATCCTCCACTCGTATTTGCATTCGAGCAGGTTGAACGGGAAGGAGAGAGACTGGAGGTTGGTGTACTCTCTCAGGTAAAGTGGAAAGGATATGAGTGATCTTGTACTGGGTAAGGCAGGCCGCATTCTCAGCAAACGAAAGGTCTGAGATATAGAGCCTTGGTATAATTTCCGAGATATTGCGTGACAGTGGCGCATTGGACAATGTTTGACTCATTTTAGTCGGTGATCGCTGACCGTGTAGTCGGTGGTGGGAGTTGGAAGGGAGAGCACAGTGAAGGTGAAGATGTGTGGCGGAGTGAGTGGCGGGCTAAGGGTACAAAGGTGATTAGCAAAGCGAGCTTTTATACATTAGGGAATTGATGGACTGATGCCGAAACCGAGTTGGGAGTCTTGAAATACGGAAGATATCTTCTGCAATGGCAACCAGATTTACGATATGCATATCTTGCACATTTAAATAAAATGGGCCAGGCAGACGGGTGAATGCGAAGGATCAAAGGATCGGAACAGAAATAGCGCATGGCGCGGAGGATGGAATAATTAACTAACCATGGTTTTTTTATTGTCTGTGATTATTGTCATGACCATGTTCTCTGCCAAAAAGGGATCTGGCTTACAGTTCAACCGAAGAAGAATGCAGCGAAAGAGTGGTACTATTCCACGTGTCTTTTCTGTAAGGGTCGAGATAGGGGTGAAGAAGGGCTGTCGGTCGAAGAGGAGGGTTGACCGTCTGTCTTATTGTAATATAATGTTACAGGTGATTTGATGTAAACACGGAGTAGACCCTCGCCAAGGTTTAGCGGTAAGGGGATGGGGTTGTTGAGGAATCTTGACGATCAAACGGCCAGCCTTTTAGCGCATTCGTTCATGGCTACATTTTCTCCGAATCTCTATTAGGCATGATCTTCAGGTCGGAACATCAGCTTCGATAACCATTGCATGCGCAGCCGAAGGCTCATGTGCGAGTGAATTGAAGTGCTCAGCCCATTGCGGTGCAGACTTGGATCAAATTAAGCGGCAATGTCGCAAGCCGGAAGCTGTGTCATCGGAACAGACCGTTCTAAGCTACCTGACGCCCAAGATAAGAATACCTGCATAGGCCGAAAACATTAGCTTCCGACTTTATACGTCTTCCTGCTATCTGACAGAATTTCCCACTCCATAAGGATATAAACATCCTTTCCCATAATTCATTAGATGAAACAGGGTCCAAGAGTGTTCGAATACCTGATCACGCCTAAAGTAGGCGTTGAGCCGATCCGTGCATATCCCACTACTCCTAATACATACATATTACAGGAAAAAGCAAGAACAAGGAGTAAAACTAGTTAGAGGCACTTTTGGTGGTATGTATTATACGGAGAAGACGTGGGCGGCAAGATGGATCGTAAAGTCAATCATGAGCGCGAAAAAACATAAAAAGAGAACGAAGACAAGTCCAGAAGATCAGATGAGATCGCTGACGAGACGATAAGAACAAAGGAAGAATGAGAGCACCCAGAAAAAAACTCACGCAACGTTCAAGGGCATCTCGTCAATCTGGGTGTTATAGAATTCTGATATCATAAACATGAGTGGGTATGAGAACCAGCAGAAAAAAACAAACTCACGTTCGATATCCCGCAACATCCTCACATCGTCGGTGGTCACAAAATTGATAGCGACACCCTTACGTCCAAAACGACCACCACGGCCGATACGGTGAATATAGTTCTCACGATTGGTTGGAAGGTCGTAGTTGATAACGAGCGAAACTTGCTGCACATCGATCCCTCGGGCTAGCAGATCTGTGGTGATAAGGACACGAGATGACCCAGATCGGAACTCTTTCATCAGAACTTCTCGTTGTTTCTGCTCCATATCACCATGCTGAAGGGAGTTGTGAGGAAAAATGACTATCTGATGTATGACTGACTTACCATAGCAGAGACAGTAAACTCCCTGGAATGCATTTTTTCTGTCAGCCAGTCCACCTTCCGCCTAGTGTTACAGAAGATCACAGCCTGGGTAATCGTGACGGTCTCATAGAGATCACATAGGGTATCCAGCTTCCACTCCTCTTTTTCTACAGCGATATAGAACTGCTTGATACCCTCGAGGGTTAATTCATCCTTCTTCACAAGGATGCGAACGGGATCACGCATAAACTTTTTAGTAACTTCAAGAACGTCGGCAGGCATAGTGGCGGAAAGAAGGACAACTTGTGTGTCTTGAGGGAGCAGCTGGAAAACTGTCATTTTGTCAGAAGGCATAGAAGGAAAGAGTAGTTTGAACCAGTCACCTTCATATATCTGGTCTTTGAACCCACGAGACAACATTTCATCGGCTTCGTCCAAGCAAAATATTTTAATATTGTCAGTCCTCAACGCGCGGCGGTTAATCATGTCGAAGACGCGACCCGGTGTTCCAACCACAACGTGAACACCTTCCTGAAGTTTAGCCATGTCCTCACGAACGTTAGTCCCGCCAACGCATGCATGGCACTCAATATTCATGTAGTCGCCCAAGGCGATGACAACCTTTTGGATTTGCTGAGCAAGTTCACGGGTAGGCGCAAGAATCAAGGCTTGGGTCCCTTTAATATTCTTATCGAGCTAAATTACGAAACAAACATTCACACGCGCTCAGCACATCTAATATGAACGGACTCACTTGTTGAAGGATGGAGATGGAAAAAGTAGCTGTCTTTCCCGTGCCAGACTGCGCCTGGGCAATAACATCGTGGCCTTTCACGACAGGAACGATAGCACGTTGTTGAATGGCAGAAGGACGCTCAAAACTGCAAAAAAAATACATGGCAGGAGACACTACATCATATCAGTCGACCACTCACCCATAAGCATAGATTCCACGAAGGAGTTCTGGCTTCAAGTCCATGTTATCAAAGCTAAGAGGGCGCAGTGACAGATTAGGCGATGCTCAGCCGTAATGATACGGGATCACACGCACTTATCTACGACTTGGTCCCAGTTGGACTCAATCTCGTTCTCGAGGACATCTTGAAACTCTTCTCTGTAAACCAAAAATGAGAAGGCTGGTTGGCAAAATTTTGAAGCAATTGTGCATACGCTGACATGAATTGCTTCTTATCGGTACCTCAAAGATCCGTTAGACGATGCTTGACAAATAAGTTCACAAGTAAATCAACTGGGATAGTCAGAGGCCGTTGGATGGTGATCCTCAACTGAGGACCATGAACATTTTTACGTTCACAGCTTTACCGGAAATCTCCGTGATCTTTGAACTCCGCCTGAACCGCTGCAACAATTCTGCCGTCTAAGCTCGACCAGGCTCGGGCACCATTCGGAGGAGGCGATGTTGTGATTATTGAACTCCAAGTACTATGAGAGGCAAGTCATCGTCTTGACAATATTGTCTCACCCGAGATCATACGGGTTTCATGACTGCAGCCTAAACGAGTGGGCTTGTCAGATCCAGGGTCGTCCAGATTGCCGAAGGTTGGACCTGATTACCATACCGAACAGGGCGAGGCCGTCTCTCCGAGAGCGAAGCTCTGCTTTTGACTTCATGACAACTGTCTATGTCCACTGTTCCTGTTTCAATTACCTTTTCACCGACGAATTCGCAATTTAATCTGTCAAAACAAATAATAATTGCCTGGTACCCTCTGTAACTCCTTTTTGAAAGGTCCTAAGTCTCTGGGGCATTGAAGAGAGCATGGTCAAGAGTTAATTTTCGTTGAACGTCCGCTCTGGTGTTCCACATGATTAGATATCCTGGAAGTAGGACAAAAGTCCAAGAACACCAGAGTTATTGAAAGTCTAATTTGTTGACACCTTAGCGCTATCAATTCATGACGTCCAACGATAATGATAGGAACGAAGTATTCTAATGGCACCGAACAAGATCCCTCACGGATGCGAGGTAGACGAGCGGGCCTAAATATAGAAGACGGAGACCCATTTGTGCGGTGTCAATATCCGTTCCGCAGTTCTTGCTCTTTGCCTGTACGCAGTATTTTTTCCTGAAAATTATCAGGTGCGTAGCAGATGCACATCATCCTATGAATCGGGCTTCAATCCCTCCACAAATCATCAAACTCATTCTATCATCCACATTACAAGTGTTATAATATTTTGGTTTTGTCCGCACATAATTTACATCGATCAGTCGCAATTTGTTTTGCACTAGACTTCACAAAATGAATGAGCCAGAGTGTTCTCAGCTGGTACTGTGCCTGTAACAGAAGAACATCAGGGGTGGGATAACGAAGAGGCTATGCTCTAGACTCGAGTTTCACAAAGACGTAATGGAAGTTGGAAGTATCTATCTTTGGGAGCCAGTTCGCAAACTGCAATTATGTTACTAATACTGCACCACAGCCCATGCATGCATGTTCTGGGGGCATACCATCACGATGATCGAGACCAGGTGTACCTTCCAACCTAGAGATCTTGATTGATCATCATGGCTAGTGTGGGGCTACAAAGGAACAAATGCGGCTCTACACTGGTGCACCAAGCTCCGTGGGCTGTACAGAGATTTAGTGCGATGATTGTCGATGTGCCTCAAGTTATTTTTATGCTGCGGCGGTACACCCATCCTGATAATTACCGCTTTGTATCAGATCTTAAATATGATGACTATGGTCGATGCGATAAGGGGACTTTTATAGATAGTCGTACAAGATCCATCATGAATGTGATCAAAAGAGATGGGGAGGGATGACAAACCCCTAAGTGTTTGAGTATTCAGACCATCAAGATCCTGTCAATCTAAAAGTAGAGGAATGCGTGTCCGTGAATCTAGTTTACGAAAAAGAAGAGGAACAGAAAGATGGTGAACGTTTAGAACTTGCCCAAAAACTTCTTTAGTAGCAAGTAACGAGTGATCCACATCATGACCACGGCTAGAAGGACCGTACTTCCTAATAAATATCCGTAAACATTGCAAAAACAAATGAGACAAGACTACGAATCATTACCAGCGAAGTAACTGACAGCCTTAATGCTCCCAGTTGAGGCGTTGATAGCACCAGAAATAGGGGGACCTGCTAAAGCCCCGAGAGCTGCGAAAAACATGACTGTGCCCATTCGTCGACCAACATCTTCAATCGTACCCATATTATACAACGGCATGCCGAATGCTGAGACATATGCAGAAACCGAAAATCTGGAATCAAGCATGCATTTTCTGGTATTATTGTGATCAAGAACAGAAACTTACCCATAGATGACTGCAACAGCGATCAACGAGTTTTTTGTGACTGCATAGGGCCATGCAAATGTCATTATAGCCACGCCGGCCATCATTGGCGCCATCACATTTACAGGGCCTACCGAAGTGAAGTCAAATCATAATCGTAACAGTTAGAGGAGAAAATCTCATACCAAATCTGTCCGCCGTAACGCCTGTCAGGATTCGGCCCACCCCTGAACTTGCATTTGCTATGCTCACGAGATAAAACGAAAAGTCAGGGGATATACCAACAGCAATAGCGCTGACATCGATATAAGTAAGAACTATTGCGAAGTTCATTTATTGAGTTTAAAGGACCAGCACAAGACAAACGTACCGGTGTAAATGCCGAGAAATGCAATGGTGTTGGCCAAACAGTAAATTGTGAATGAAGGCAACTTGAAAGCTCGGTAATTGAATAGTCCGCCAGGTATGTTCTTGGGAGGCAACCGCCGAGCAAGCACAAGGTTAGAAACACCGAGCATAAACAGTAAAATGAAAGCAATAATGCGCATCGTCCATTGGAACCTGCAAGGAATGAGCTCCTGAAAAGAAAGGTATAGTCAGAAATTTCACAAACCCAACAAGTCGTATAAGGTTACGAGCAACGATTGGGAAAATTGTTCCGCCTAACGACGATCCAGTGGCTGAGAAGCCTAACGCAATGCCACGCCTTCTCTTGAACCAGTGACCGATGATGCTTAGCGTTGGCCCGAAGCACATTCCACATGCCACCTGTTGGATGTAAATGAGGAATCCTGAAGGCAGAAAGCAATCACATAAAGGAAGCATACTCCAACAGCGATTCCTTGGCATAATAAGAACTGCCAATAAGTATGACACTCGGCAATAAGGAAAGTCGCCACGATAAGTAGGATAGTTCCAATCAAAAATGGGAGTTTCAAATACCCTAAGTCAAATATCCGTCCCATAATCTGACCTGGAAGGAACACAAGCGCATACTGTTACCTGAAAAGTTAGGCAAAAATCAACAAGTACGCGCGGATTGTACCTGAATGGATCCAATCCATGCACTTTAGAAATTATATCATTAAAACCATAAACATGACTCGAAATCATGCACTCACATCTGGGAAGGAGAAGAATCTCGTAATACGGACGTTTCATAGTATGACTGGAATACCTGCCAAGGGGATCAAGGAGGCTGATCGATCCCATGACCTACAGTGAACATACCCCCCATGCATTCACGAAGCCAAAACTATGATTTTATGAGGCTACATGGTTGAGGACGGAGTGAATACTCACGTTGCAAACGTACAGCACCCTGCCTTTTGGATGAACCAGTCCGATGAATACTACCACGCCAAATAATTGATTCGAGTTCAAACACATACCCCGAGTACAACTAACCACGCTTTCAACCCGCCATCTGGATAATCATCATGGTCGATAATGTCTGGCTGGCCGTCGAGGTCTGCCACTTCAACATCTTTTTTCCTTGAATTTCTGGACATTTCTACTATCGTGGAGGCCGGAGAGGGATGCCCAGCTCTCGGTAAGGAGAGGCGGGCCATACGATGAATTGTTGGGATGAAGGGGGAATCACAGAGAATCTCATGACAGACAAGTAAAATAATTGTGCCTTTCTGTCCAACAATGGGCCGATATCAACCGCCGTTACACTCGGCAATCGATCCAACGGGAATGATCTTTTATCGAATCAGTTACTTGAAATTTTGGTCAGCAAATTGAATATCAGCCTTTCGAGCCAGTCACTCCCCCATCGTAGATTATCCTTCTATGACTGTAACTTTTTTAACCCACCATGTAATGCCCTGGTAATGCCCTGACTGACCCTTGCAATATCCATTTCGGGATCGCTTTCGATCAGGGTGGGAAATGGGAATAAGTTTAGTCCGTCTCCTCGTAAGTCCGATGACTGAACGTCCTTTAGATAGTAAATAGTGCCTATTCATTTGAATCATCCCTATATCTCTTGGATGTCTTGGAGTGAGAATTGTTTGTTCCTGCAAAAGTGTTATGGACCTACAATAACCCAATGCTCAATCACGGGACCCTCAATCCCGAACGCAACGCCCTTCAACCACCAGATAGAAGCAACAATCCCAAATGCTACATAACCTTGGAATTCTGCAGTCAATAACCATCATGTCCAGTGTTACATATTAATCCAGTCATCCAACACAAGTCTGTTCAGCGAGTTGACTAGTGATCTTTTCACCCGTAACATCTAATTGATAACTAGCAATCACAATATATCTCTCCCAAAACACTGCGTAAACTTCTCGTTACAATTGCAAGATGTCATGCTCACATTGCCCTACTAGTCCGATTTGGCTCCTGTTCGAGAGACATCCCAAGTTTGTCTTATGGGACAATGGACTTGCCTGATCTATATAGTGGATTTCTTGGGAGGAAAGTGAATGTACGAATAAGAATGACTTAGTGTACAGATGAAGATAGCGAGTATTTGCCTGACAGTATTTTTAAGGGCACTTTGTGCGTCCGCTGTCCTCCATTTGCAGGATTGTATGTGCTAGAAACTTCTACACATATCAGGGTCGATAACTTCTGCATTCAACTCGTCTCGTTGGCTTATTGTAGAGATGATCACTGCATCTAACATCGAGAACGACTTCGATCAAAGACACTGAAAGATCAATGGACTTGGTATCGAGAATAACATAAGGATTGAATTTTCCTAGTACTTGAGTTGACAACCATTGAGCGAGCACAGCCAGTGATTCATACGTGGCAAAACGATCGATCATGTGCCTTCCCGCATATCCCTCCAACGGCAACAGAAAAAAACATACGCTGAGAAAACATACACTGACTTGCTGTGAATGCGGCCCAGTGCTGTCGCCGTCGACTTTGCGGACTACGAGCATATAAACTATCCACGCCAGCCAGACGTTGACTCTACTCTTCCTTTGTATCATTCCTCCATGACCGACGAAAAGGCGCGCAGACGTGTCCGTGTCCCGGCCTTCCACGACGACTATCAAGACCCACCCGACTACGACAATGATGATGAGGGCAAGGGCGTCTACAGTAAGGCTGGCAGGAATCGTCCCAGGCCACATATCGGCGGTGGGCGCATGCCCCAGCCACCGTCACCACCGCCGACTACCATTGTACGTACTCGGTCATCTGGCTGTCTCAGACATAGTTGACAGGATTGCAGCGCGAATTTGTGATGCAAAACATGGAGCATGTCGCCCCCATCATCTATACACTACTTTCGTGTTGGACACGTTTCCACAAAATCGGTGCCTCTAACATTGTCGTCTGGGACGAGGCTCATTTTGGTAAATTTGGTTCGCACTACCTCAAACGCGAGTTCTACTTTGACGTTCATCCGCCTCTCGGCAAGATGCTTGTCGGTCTCGTTGGCTTGCTGGCAGGCTACGATGGTAGTTTTGAGTTCAAGAGTGGTGAAGTCTACCCTCAACAGGTGCCGTATGTTGCAATGAGAGTCATGTTGGCGACGTTTGGAGTGGCTATGGTGCCTTTGGGTTGGTATACTGCTGTTGAGCTGGGCATGAGTGCCTGGGCATGTCATATAACGGCACTTATGGTCCTTTGTGGTAAGTCTCCCTCGTTGTCTTTGGCTCCCTGTGTCTGACTTGAGACAGATGTTGCTTGGCTTACGATTTCGCGGTTTATCCTCCTTGATGCAATGCTTCTATTCTTCACGTTCCTTACCGTATTTTGCTTTACGAAATTCCACAATCAACAATATCAGTGCGTACAAATTTGCCAATGCATGTCCTTAATTTCTTATATCTGCCGTAGATCCTTCTCCTTTGATTGGTGGTTTTGGCTAACCATGACCGGTTTCTCAATAGGCTGCGTGACTAGGTGCCTTTCAATACCCACTCTTTATACCAGATCATGATGAATTATTTGCTAGTGTCAAAATGGTTGGCCTTTTTGTCACAGCCCTCGTCGGCGTCTACACTATCGAAGACCTATGGGAAAAATTTGGCGATACGAAACTGACATTGGTACGTTCTCTACCCGACCCGGTTTCATCATGTTCATTCGCTGGTTCAGCACGAACAAGCCAGACATTGGGGGGCACGCATCCTCTGCCTGATCATAGTCCCTATTCTCGTCTTCATGGCCTCTTTCAAACTCCATTTCATGGTCCTCAACCACTCCGGTCCAGGTGACGCCCAGATGTCCTCTCTCTTTCAGGCGAACCTTGTCGGCAATGATTTTGCACAAAATCCGCTTGATATTGCTTTCGGATCCAAACTGACGTTGAAAAATATGGGATGGGGTGGAGGGTTACTTCACTCACATGTGCAAACATATCCTGTCGGATCAAATCAACAGCAAGTGACGTGTTATCATTATAAGGATAACAATAATGATTGGGTGGTGTTACCTCACTGGGATGAACCTACATATGATCCGAATGCCGAGATTCGGTATCTGAAGCATGGAGATTTAGTGAGGTTGAATCATCCTTCGACAGGCAGAAATTTACACTCTCATACTGTTCTCGCCCCAATAACGAAATTGAATTGGGAAGTATCGGGATACGGGAATGACACAATGGGAGACGTGCACGATGTATGGCAGGTGGAGGTTGTTGAGGATATTCATAGGGGGAAGTTGAAGGGTGGGGATAGGATACACTCGTTAACGACCAAGTTAAGATTTAAACATCATCAGTTGGGATGTTATTTGAGAGCCGCAAACGCGATTTTGCCGCAGTGGGGATTTAAGCAGGTTGAGGTGAGTTGTGATAAAGATAATAATTTGGGTGATGCGCATACGCATTGGAATGTGGAAAGTCATTGGAATGACCGATGTGTGTTTTTGAGGTTCTTTTGTTCTCTCTCTTCTCGACTGATTTGTTTTTTTCTAGTACCAGCTGGACAAACGAAATACTATAAATCACCTTTCCTTCGCGACTTTTGGCATCTCAACGTAGCAATGATGACATCCAACAACGCGCTCATTCCAGACCCTGATAAAGAAGATATCCTTGCTTCTAAACCTCTTGATTGGCCATTCCTTCATTTGGGTTTGCGGATGTGCGGATGGGGAGATGCACAATTGAAGTATTATCTGATCGGTACACCTGTGATTTGGTGGGGAGGGACGATCAGTTTGGTTGTGGCTATTGGAACGTGGGTGGTGTATATGTTGAGGCGGCAGAGGAAGTATCAGGATATGAGTGAAGGAGAGTGGGAGCATTTCATGTATGTAGGCAAGGTAGCTTTTTTCGGGTGGTTGTTCCATTTCGGTGAGTGCTTGCTGCGATAAGGATTTTTGAGTGGGCTTACTGATGGATTTGACATTTGTATATAGCGCCATTTATGATTATGGGGCGTGTCACGTACATTCATCACTATGTACTGACTACTCTTGTTCTTGATTCAATATTTCTAATATTTTTACACAGTTGCCGACGCTATACTTCTCGGTCCTGATGTTTGCGCATGTTCTGGATCATTTCGTGTTTTCTGCTCGAGGGATTTCGGAGCGTACGAAGGTGATTGTGTTTGGTTACGTATCATTTGGGATTGTTGCTTCGTTCTGGTGGTTCAAGGGTGTTGCGTTCGGGATTGAGGGTCCCGTGGCCGAGCATTGGGGATTGCAGTGGCGGAAGGTATGTTTTGCTTGTGCTTTTTATTTTCTGTTCTTTGCCCTCATTATTTCTGATCTTCTTACGTCGAAAATTATGCCCTTCTGTTTCGCGTTGACTAATGACCGGTATAGACTTGGAACATCTATTAGCCGACTTGGAGTGGATTGGTTTTCATCGATTGAAACGATGAACAAGTGGGCAAAGGAGGGGAGTGGTAATTTATATTCTATGTTAGTTGTAAGAACAACTGGCGAGTGATTAATTGGTATTGATGTGTCGCCCATTACTCCGTTTGTCAGTAAGTATGGGACCCCTCCATAGTAACAATAATGATAACTCTGTAGCTGTTGTGCCAAATCTTCTTCACCGAAAACAAACGCTGTCAGGGAATTATCATAATAAACAAAATAATAAATTAGTAGCTTACCTTACACCTAGGTGGTCCTGTCTCTTTTTTCATCAATTACAAATTACTTAAAATAAAATGGCAACCAACAACCGGGGACTTGGTCACAGTTCCTGCAGTACACATTGTAGATGCACCAACAATCAGAAGACCAGTAGCAAAAGGCATTCATGTTTCAAACCATTTTGAGTGACAGAATGAGAAGTGATGCACAACTCGAAAATAGAAAGAAGAGACAACTTGTAGCCCGTATCTACAACACCAAGTCTCTTAAATAATCCCTAATGCCATGTCACAAGTAAGCAACTATTCTGCCCCTCACCAATCAGGCAAATGCGATAGCGATATCGCTCCGTTGACATATCGGTATGTAATGATATAAGGGCACAGCCCAACATGCTCTTGGGAAGTTCACTCTGATGGCGGTGTGAGTATAAATACATCTCGCAAAGTGGCAAGCCACTCACAACGGCGAATTTTTGAAGTTCAAAGTCATGGCCCATCCTCTCCCATTTCTCAATAAGCAGACGATCTTCTTCATAGATTGGTTCATTCCTCACGACTGGCCCGATCACAGATGCCTTCATTGACTATCAGTCATCCGATCTTCAAATCTTTCAATATGGGACTCACCAGATGATACAATTGATACATCATTGCCTTTAAGCTTCGAGACTTATTCAATTCGTTTTCTTGCAGTGCGAATTGAGGGAATGGAAAGTTGCGGAGTGTTTCTACTACTGTAGCGAGTCCACTGCTGGTACGTATGAAACGTACTGCATTGAAAGCATACTCCAGGAACCGTCCTCCATCAACCCCTAAGCCAGGTAACCACGAAGTTCTGCGGCGTATCCAGAGCAGGAACACTTCCTGGCATGCCTGGTCCAGAAGAGGGGTTTTTCTACCGTCTCGCAAATGATAAAGCTGATTTTGCCAACGTAGGAAAACTTTTTCAGGGTTTGATGGGGGAGACCACACAAATATGAATGGACGTAGTCGTTTGATGGCCTGAATGAGGGTCGAATGATCCAAATGCAGTGCCTCTTCGAAGACCTCGAAGTTCAACAAGATGACATCATCATTCATCGAAAGCAAGAACGCCAGGACCTTACGAGCAACTAACTGGACTTCACATGGAACATCATGAAATGCGTATTCCAAAAGGCTACGAAGGACTGCCGACAAATCCTGGGTGGCAGAGAGTATGCCGGTAGTAACGTCGAGTCGGATTGAAGGATCCGACTGAGCATCGGTAATAAAAGAACCAAGGGTGCAATGGTGTGAATTTGATTGGATTGTATGCTCGGCCGGTTCAGAATACACTTCAACATCGAATGCTCGTGAGCACAGATGGAGGATGTCATGATAGGAGGTACCAGGCATGGTGTTCTCGATAACCCACTGCCAATAGAAATCTCTCCTAATTCCCAGAGAGTAGATAATCACAAGAACTGTATTCTCTCCGTACCCCAGGAATAAATGTCTTAGCCTCGGGAGCCATTGGATCCTTGAGACAAGTCGAGCGGCATCCAAGTCGTCGAATGGATCAGCTACCGAATAAAAAATCAGATGTAGGCCACCCAAAGAGTCTGGCATAGTCAGATCAAATGCTTCCGTTGAGGCGCCCCATGCCCCAATTAATGATTTGTACTTTTCTAAGAGCTCGTGGTCGGTTTGATATACTGGCGTGGTACGTACAACACAGTCCGCCACTGGAGTTTGGTTCTCATTTTGCTAATTTCGTTGTCAGCGTATAAATTTCATAGGACTATGTCAATTGACCCACATAGTTGGACATATCCTGAATCGTATCAATCATGAATACCCACCAGGAGGGAACCATGAGATTACGTGGTAAATTTATGAACATAAAATCTCGTAGTTCTTGAAGTTTTATGGGCTTCCCATTGAGAATCTGGTCATCCCAGAGCTTGAATAGGATCCTCCACGAAAACATCCGAAGTTTATCTATGATATCCTTGCTGAATGGAAAATCCTCTGAGACGCAGTGAGCATGAGCACAAAAGTCACTGGAAGAACCCACTTAATGTGTTCTTCGTTATCTTGAGTTTGTTATTCCAATCAATGCACCTCCCTCGTATATCTTTGATCAATTCTCGTTCACATAAACCAAAAGTTCCTTTGCGAATTGCAACCTTCACATAATCCATGAATGTCGTATGAGTGAAATAAAGGGAGCTATCAGGATCCGATGGCACATCGATAATTGAATGAAGCCCTTTCAAGCATGCATAGTATGTTGGGCCATCAATACCAAGAAATTTTTCTGAAATCTTCCCAGTCAATACGATCATGGGAGGCTTCCGATTGTCTCGCACGATAATCTCAAGGTACAAAATCTTCAAGGTCGTTGGGAGAAGTCTGATTGGAATATTGCGAAGCATTCCTTCGTAAAGTGCTGTAAGGGGGTCTAAAGGATTCTGCTCGTCGGACGTCAGCTCGCCTTGTATGGACTTCAAGCAGAGATCGAGTTGACCATCTGGATCATCACTGTCGGTAAATTTGGTCACAATAGAAGCAAATAGCATATTTCCAGAAGCTGCCTTCTTGATTTTATCAATTTTTTCTTCAGCCGGCCACCGCGTACCGGGCGGGAATGTCTTTTTCCTAATGTTCTCAAAGTCTGCCTGTAATACCCGCTCAACGTCTTGGACGGCAGAAAATGTATCCATTCGGACCTCTTCTCTCAGTATTTTGGCCATTGGTTCCAGTTGACTAAAAGCTGACACGATTTGCCATTCTGGACGACTAGTGATGACACAGGCAAATGGGAGGTGTCGTGCCCTGCATCTCGAAGCAAAAGATGCTACGAGACCAATCAGCTCTCGTTGAGCAGATTCCGTGTGGCATTCGTCGAGACCGTCTAGGAGGAACAGGATGGGGCTGGGTGACATAGGCGGGTCATCATTGAGAAGGACGTTCGCGGGCTTATCAAGTAGTTGCTCAAACTGGTCTGGTATTCGTTTTTCCAGGATGGTGGGGTCGTTGTTCAGAATATTTATGATCGTTCGACGGTATACAGGGTGTGCGATGGCAAGTTGATGGGAAAAGGAGGGAATGATCCGATTGGGGTCATCATGCTTGTTGGCCCTGGATAGGAAAATCCCTATTGCTAGAATTTTCTTCGTGTCACAATATTCCATTAGGTTTTGAGCGATGGCAGATTTTCCGACCCCTGGAGGTCCGTACAGCCATAATAGTGGCTCTTCTCGGTCCATGTTGAGGAGCCAGATTTCTATTCTCTTTCTGAGTGACGCGCGGGTCTCTGGATGGCACTGGGGGGCAGTATAATGTCTAGCCGCAGAATTATATGTGGCATCCACAAGTGCTTTCTTTTCGAGGCGCTTCATCGCTAGAGGGTTTAAATCAATCGACGATCCGTTCGATTCAAGAGACTGTACTGACTCTTCCGTTCTGTTTCGAGTGCAACGTCATTGGAAATCATGATTGGATTATTGAGCGTAAAGTTGTGTGCACCTCCAAACCATGACTGTGTGCCCATTTGCATGGCTGGATTTGAAGGCATATGTCTGGTAGTAGGGTCTGAATCAGTTTCTCAAGATCGAAAGAGAGCATCCAAAGCATACCTATATCCTTGTCCAATGCTGATATCCTAAATTTCGGACGACCGCCCAGGTCACAGTGACCCTATGAGGGGCAGCGTTCTGACCATTAGCATCAGTAGCAAGTAGCCAATTAACAATCTCTATACCTTCTCCCAATGTATATGAGTGTGCAACGTGAAATGCAGACTTTGCAAATGTTGACCCTCACGTAGTAATGACAATAGACTGGATGGGAGGTGTGTTCCACAGCATCTGCGCTTCCTTTTATCCTTCTGTGAGTATTCAACACGGCTATAGATAGCGTGGTAAGGGAACCTGTGTCCAAGAATATAGACATTTTTCCACTGGCGCCGTATCCTCGTAACTTGTCGGGATAAAGAGGGCCATGTAGTCTGGACTGCTTTTATGTCCTCCACTTTCACAAAAGGGGTCATATGAGTCTCAACAGAAACCAGCAAATTGCCTCCAGCCACTTATCGTCATCCCTGGTCCATGTACGTACTTTCAGTCATCCATATACTGTATAATGCGTGTCTTCAAAGTTGACATTTTAGGAAAAATGGGCTTGTTTTCCAGTCGAGACTGGCCAGAGATGTTTTAGAAACTGACATGCAAATAAATGCTCCTATGAGCTTTTGAATTACACAGATTAGACATGGAGAATCGAAATCAAGACTACACAGCGTACGTCTCTCACCCTTTCGTGTGTCGTTGATACCGAGCTACAGATATATCAGCAAACAGATTTAGAATCCAAGACAACGCTCACCTGTAACCATGGCATGGTCGCGCTCATAAGGCTCGAGCGTCACCTGTTCGATAGGCTTGAATTGGCTCTGCCTCAACTCTTCTACTTGCTTAGCATACACCATCTCTGGGGGAATAGTGGAGTCCACACAACTTGCTTTTATCGATATAATAACGTGTCCACCATCCTTGAGGAAATGTTGTGCGTTATGAATGACTATACGAGCCTGGTCAGGTTGTGCGACATCAGCAAAGATTGCGTCGACAAGGGAGAGAAGCATTCTGTATTTGTTTGGAAGTCGTGCATCTTCAATTATGGCTGCCAGTTTGAAAAGTCATTAGTCAGTAAGGTTAAGTTGATGGAGGATGAAAAGTCGTACGAATGACATTTGTACGCTTTTTGGCCATGTTAATCAGATCACGGCCTGAACGTAGCGAGAATTCAACTGCATACACCGTTCCTTCCTAGATCCGAGCGCCCAAATGTCATCTTCTGCCAAATTTACCACATGGCATAGAATAGAACACTCACAGGCCCAACAATATCCGCAACATGGGACACGCTCGTGCCGCTCGCAGCGCCAAGGTACAGGACCTTACAACCTGGATGAATATACGTGTCTTCCACACCCCCAAGTACACCAGCAGCCAGCTTGGACCTGAAAGGATTCCACACTCTGTATTCAACTTTTGCGGCCTCCTCACCTGATCCCGTCCCTGCACCCTCAACAGAAACAGTGATGCGTTTTTCACCATAAACAGATTCACCTGGGACGAGATTTCTTGTGACGAGCATTTGCTCTTTACCCTTGGCAATGAATACACCTGGATGTCTATGTGGCTCGATAATGACGTTCGAACCACCTTTTGCCCCACCTCTGCCGCCTCCACCACGGCCACCACGAGCACCCCCTCTAGCACCTCGTCCTCCACCGCGAGCTGCACCACGACCCCCGCGAGCAGGTCCACCTGGGAATACTATGAAAGATAAACAGATAGCTTAGAAAATGCACGGACCACGACCACCGCGGCCACCACCGCGGCCACCCACTCCGCCCCGTGGACCACCCCGGCCTCCACCAGCTCCCCTTCCTCCGCCACGACCAGCAAATCCACCTCGTCCACCTGGTGCACCTGAATAAACGAAATCACCATGAAGGAGATGGGACAAGAAAGAGCGATGCATACCGAATGCCATTACAGCCTATGTTATGAGCGCGAGACAAGAAGAAATGATATCGTAAGAATAATCCGCCAAACTTCTTTTCTGACGAGTGAGTCGGTGCGTTGATTTGCCAACCACAATTTTTGGGAGTTCCTCTTTTGGCAATACTGTGGGAATATCTAAGATAAAGCTCTCTGTAGATAATGATCCTAGTATATTTGCCGCCGGCTTTGCGGCAGGCCACAATCATACGGAAAGTTGTTCGGCCCTTCGGCTTCTAGGAAAAATCTTGTTCATAATACTTCGCACTGAGTCACACTATCATCTACTCAACAAACACCGGATCCTCATCATCCGTCGCGATTCACTTGTATCCCAGAGTATACGGACAAAGAAGCAGGAGCCACGCGGCTGCAACGAGATTGAAACGCAATATAGGGCAATCAACGATTTCGCGAAGCTTTGCACCTTCGTTTCTAGTATTAACGACGACTTACTCGAAATTTGACGCCCTCTCACTGCCAGCCTCAGCTTTGTTTTTTTTTCGATTCATCTTCATACAAGTGAGTTGCACAATTTCTATGATTTGCCGTGAATCGTGACACATTGCGATTTCGATCCGATAAAGCGGTCAGTTCGAGAAGATACCGCAATTCCTTCTATGATCACTTTGCATGATCCGCACTTATCTGTACATCCTTGCACCCTTCTCAACCAGCCTTCTATCTCTACAAAATGCTGTGGTGCTGATTTCACCAAAGCTATCCCAGCTTCCTCCTTCTAGATACTGTTCCCTATGCCTTTGAAAGAACCAACCAGCGAGAAGTCTCCGGAAAACCAAACTTCAGGCAAGATTGTCTCCAACAGTACCATCGCCACAGAGAGACGCAGACAACAATCCACCGAAGGGAGAGACGAACTCAAGGTAGCAGCAGATCTCGTATTTCCGGATGGTGGACTGCGAGCTTGGCTTGTAGTCCTTGGTGTATGTCATTTTTTCCCCTTTGCTTCCATACTTCGTGTCTAAACTTTGACAGAGTATGTGTAACTGTTATTCGACGTGAGTCATTGACATGATTAGTTGAGTATATCTTGTGAATCCAAAGCAGATTTGGATATGTCAACTCTTGGGGAGTATGTCTACCCACCCTAATTATGGTTGTCCATTGCCCATAACATATCTAGATCTTTCAAGAACATTATCAAAACACACTACTCAATGAGTATTCTCCCTCTACAATGTAAGGACTATGGCACCTGGACCATCAACACCACTTAGCTCCCTCTACCCAAATCAGAGCGTGGATAGGGTCGATTCAAGTGAGTTCATCCCTTACATGTCTCATACTGGCATTTCATTTCACTCTCATATTCAGTACTCGTTGACTTTCCTACCGGGCCTTGTGGTTGGACGCCTATTTGACCTCGGGTACTTCCGATCCATCTTTTTTTGCTCCAGCGTCTTGCTTGTTGTTGCGACATTCCTCATTGCTCAGTGTACGCAGTATTGGCAGTTCCTTCTTTGCCAAGGCTTCGCCATCGGGGTGCATTTTCTCCCTACAGTGTCCCTTCTCCTTAATGATGGAATATCAATATTTTAGATTGCCTGTGGTGGCGTATATGGACCTACCAATGCTATTATCGCCCATTGGTTCAAAAAGAAACGAGGTCGAGCGTTAGGATTTACGGCGATGGGCTCGTCCATCGCTGGGACTACCATCCCCATTGCCGTTAGAAACCTCATACCTCGTGTTGGGTAAGCATTCATGTCTAGAAATTGTGTCACGAATCATTCATATCATATTTGAAAAGATTCCCCTGGACAGTAAGGATAGTTGGGTTCATATTACTCGCGACGCTTGGGGTTTCAAATCTGGTATGCATGATATCAATCATAATTTATGTAAAATATCATCTTGAAGGACTAGACAATGAAACGACGCCTCCCACCCATGAAAGCTCAAGGGGGGATACTCAATCTATCAGCTTTCAAGGATGCACCCTACACAGTTTATTGTGCCTCTTCCTTTTTCTGTTTCTTGGGAATCTATACACGTAAGAGATCCGATCACTTCGCCACATATTTTTCCGAATTGAAATGCATCCAGTCCTAACCTATGTCGATATAAGTGCAACACAGCTGGGGAGTTCACCTCAGCTCGCCTCCTATTTCGTCGCATTCGCAAATGCGAGTTCTATCTTTGGTCGTTGGATGTCCGGCCTTCTCGCAGACAGAATAGGTGCGAAAGATTCACTGGTGTTCACTCGATTTTGAGTGGATTTATTTACAATGCGCGATCAGGCCATTTGAATATCATGATTCCCTTTACACTGTTCGCAGGTATTTTAACATACGCGTGGCCCTTTGCGAGTTCTACAGCATCCCTCATTGTCGTCACACTCATATACGGATTCTGTTCTGGGACGTATGTTTCTCTCATAAGTGCTCCCATCATGAATCTCGGAGGCGAAGATGATGTTGGGAGAAGGATCGGGATGTTCATGACGATCACTGCTGTCGGTGCATTAGCAGGTCCACCAATATCTGGTGCAATTAATGCTGCTACGGGAGGATTCAAGGCTGTTGGAATCTATGCTGGTATGGTTTTGAACTCATGCCTAATTGCTCTGTTCTGACAGTTTGTCAGGGAGCACTGTTGTTGTAGGTATAATGTGTCTTGTGATCACGAGATATCTTGTTCTCGGGCAGTGGAAAGGTTGCATTTAACATCTCTTCCACAATCTTGACTTCAACCACTGCATAGCATAATAGGCGACATGATGTGAAGCAAATTCTTGAATGTGCAGCGAATTTTGTTGAAGGGTTTCGAGGTGATGTGTAGAGAACACGAAGTAATGGTGTATCGAAGATGGTTCGAGCCACACAACTTGATCGTGTAAGGAATTCAATTAATCAGTTCTAATACACCTCAAAGTCATTTTGGGAAAAAAGAGAGATTCTTCTTATCAACAGCAGCCGCTTATCTCTATCTTTTTTTCCGTGTTTCTTCTCTTCTCTGCCACTCTCCTCTCAATTCCTCCCTCCAGTTCCTGACCTCCTGTGCATTTGCTGACATCCCCTCCAGAACATCCTTTAGACGTCTTCTCATCTCTCCTACGACCGTTCTCATCTTATCCACCTTATGGAGGAGGCGGCTGGCATCATGACAATTGTTCTCCTCCCAGAGGGGATAGTTATCCTCGGAAGTAGTGCAGGCCTGACTGGCCAGTTTTTTACTATTAAATAAATGCCAATTAATATGCATAGCCTCAGAACAGTCTTACTTTCTTTCCGGTGAAATACACCTTTCTACATGGATATAGGGATTCTCTCCCCCTATCCTGGTTTCCACGTCCACAGGAACCTGGGTAGCAGGAATGGGAGCAGGAACAGGAACAGGAACAGAATCAGAAAGAGCAGGAGGAAATCTCCTTTGGTGGAGGAGGGCAATATTGTCACACTGTAATTCGTCCAAATCTGCAAATGGGTCAACCCCATTTATCAACAGAGGTGATTCAGCTGCGAGGATATCCCGCATGAGGTTCTCTAAGGGTTCATTATCACTGATTCAGGAACGCGTCAGATCGTAAAAATTGGGCGACTAATATACTCACTCTTGCTCATTGTCAGATCCACTAAAATTTGATATTGAGAATCCAGGGGATTCGGTTCCTTGATAAATTCTATGGCTGGGTGGACCAACAACCTCTATATCACTATCATTGCTTGTGAGATCAATCACTTCGACCTGGGCAGAGGAGACATCAAGGTCAGAGTGATGACGCGTGATAGTGATTAGAATCTCCCGACCATGATGTACAAATATAGGACTCGTAACGGGTGGGCACGGCAGCAAGGTGAGGTACTAATCGAGGTACTAATCTCGCAAAATGATTAGTAATCAAGAACACTACGATCTTTGGATCTTCGGATATTTCAATTGCACAAATAATACCTCAAAATTCTTAGATTCACAAAAAAAACACATTTTCAAAGTTTTCTTGGCCCTGGCCATTGTTTCAGCCCTACATTGTTAGTCTTAAGATCCAGTGATTGGATCAGACCATGAAGTGAATAGTACATGAGGACAAAACATACCCCTCCTAAGGTTGTGTCTGTGCAAGAGGTGCCAGGGATCTTAATATTAGGTATAGAAGGAACATTGTGGTTGTGATTTTCACAACATGCCTTTGAGGTTTTTTGATGAACATCAGAATAATGCTCCCAAGCTGTTTTTTTCTAATGGTTGACCCTTATTTCCTTAAAGTTGTTTACAGTTTCTCTGAATCCGAAACACGGTATTATACAAGCTTTTTGACTTGCAACCAACTTGCCACGATTGTTGGCTCACTTACCGGCATAAGTGAGTCTGAGGCAGATGCAATTACAAATTTGGTCCTGCTCCTAAGAGGCTCCAGTCCTTTCATCACGTATCACTCCCAAGGATATTCAACAAAATTAACTAAGGTCAGAATATCAGACCATCCTAACAATGAGAAAATCAAAGTATTTTGGAAATACAGAGTCAGAGAAGGCTTGAAGAATGATTGTGATCCTTAAAGAGAAGGACAAATTATGATTATGAATAGTAATAGAAAATGTCTATTTTTATTCAGTTTCGTCATCATTATCATCCTCGCCCCTCTTCCGCTTGCCCGCTTTCGTCCCTCGCTTCGCTGTTGTCTTTGTAGTTTTAGCTCCGTCCATTGTCTTCACCACATCTGTGATCACGCCGACCAGGGTTTCGTCATCTCGTACGTCACCAATAATTGAACGTAGCACATCCTGATTCTCAGTCGAATTTGTGACTGTTTCTGATAATTGTTGAAGAATAGCGATCTCCTTTGTCCATACTTCCTTGGGGGCTTCGAAGCTTGGCGTTTCCAGAATCAGAGGAATATCCTGGACGCGTTCGTCGTTCATTACATTCCGAAAAGCACTAAGACCCAGATGTCCCCTATTGATATGCCGAATATAGCATCAAGAATGAAGAAATAAAAGAACATACACTCCAATATTTTCATGTCTATCTTTGTGAGATCCAAGCATTGTTTTTGAATCGTTCAAATGCATGCCTCGCAGGTACGATAATCCAACAATTTTGTCAAATTCGTTCACTACAGTAGTCAGCTAGTCCATGTCGCACTCAGTCAGGATAGTCGCCTTACTCATATCACTATAAGCCGAGTCAGCGCCATAACCAAATGACGAATTAGAAAACGAACTCCCAAGCCTCCTTAGTTCGGAAATCATAACCCTAGAGTAGACTTAGATCTGACAGACCTCAAGTCATCTGATACATACAGCAGCAAATGAGTGACCTTTAATTAAGGTTAGTTAGAAATATCAGAGTATGCTAAGGAACTCACAGGTATCCAGACACACACCAACCCGTGACTTGTCGACAACCTGTTCAATTATTCCTTTTAGGTCTGCAAAATCCCCACCAATGATATTACCGGCCCCGGCCTGAATATACTGTTCAAAACACAGAACAGTGTAACCACTATGCTGCTCACCATGTTCTCTATCACAGTCACTACTGAGCTCGTCTTGCGGTGGGCATTATTTAGACACTCAGCAATGAGATTGATACTTTCTTCCTTCGTTGTGTTGCCAACTGTCGAACCTGGACTTCAGAGCATGAAATTAACGTGCTGTTAGGTCCACCGAGCCGATCGAACGAACTGAAAATTATAATATTTCAGGCCCAGTGATTCGCACCTCCTCAGATCGTCAAGGAAGCAATCATAAGATTTTTGCCTTTTTTCACTGACGAGAGTCAGGAAAAAAAAGCAGAAAATGATCTCAAACACGTACGAATCTGGGTTCCCTAGATTTATGAGATAGCTTCCGTGCGGTAGGACAACGTCCGACGAGTACTTGTATTCAGTCATTTTTTCCTTGAACAATGCTATCGAGCGCTCTGAAAGTGCAGGAGATGTCCATTTTCTCTGAGACTTCAAGAAGAGAGCAAATGCATTAGCCCTTGATGGTTGGATGAACAACGCAGATAAGAGTGGTTAATCAAGTGCACAAACCCAATGGAAGCGGCATTTATTACAGCATTTTCTATCCCACCAGCTGCTGAAACATGTGCTCCGACCTTCCAACGGCTGTTGACGCGAGGAAGAAAGGTTTCAGTCCCCGATGATTTCTTTGCCCGTTGGGCTACTTGGGCTTCTGTAGATAATATACACATTATAAGTGCCACTGAAGCATACAATCATCAAGAATTTTACGTTCTGGCTCTTTGGTATTCGTGCTCGCAAGTTTGATCCTCTTGGACGGTGGCGGTGGGTCTTGGAATTTGTTCGCCATCTCCTTGGCGGTTCCATGGATTGCCCTTTGTGTTCGAGGCATACAAGCGCTAAGTATATTATTGATAGAATGATAAGACAATACAGAAGAAGGGAAAGTTGAGAGAACACAACGGGTGGTGGGCCACAGGGTCATTGAAGACATTTTCACATCAAGCCATTTTTTTAAACTTCACGTGACACAATATATATATCTTGGATTCAGTATTCCTACTCCGCAACAAGCAAACAACTACTTTTTATAATTAGTAGGATTGTGTCGTGGTATCAGATGTCAATCTGATGTCCTAGAAACTAATCCAACTCAGTCTGATATCAACAGAACTGAGGGCAAATAACTATTCTCTCGCAAAAAAGTCATGCTTAGTAATCATAACAAAAATAGAAACATGTGCAAAACGACGAAAGCAAAGGATTAAAACCAAATAGAGATAAACAAAAGAATGAGGCTCGAGATGCACTTACAACACTTACAACACTACTAACTAGATAGGGCCCAATGTCTATAGGAGGAAGGAGTAGGATGTGGCGAAGTTTACTAGTAGATAGGGAGGGTTGCAATGTGTTCGAAGGTAGCACGATGCATACTCAGTTAGTGGGACTTGGCTCCGGTAGGAGTACTGACGGAGATGTGTATGTGTATAGTAGTGTGGTTGCGGTACTGAGGGATGGGGATGTGTAACGCCTAAACTAAAAATAACTGACTCTAATTAAGGGTGTCAGCCTACTTTTTTGGGTCTTCAGTCTGCATAAAGGTTACCGAGGTCTCTGTCTTCAATGACAGGTTTATTTGAGAATCAAGATATGAGGAGGGGGAGGCTTGCAGCCCGGCTTCCGTGAAGTCTGAGAGGAGCAGGGTAACGTGAGCAACGGGGACCTGAGTAAGTCTAGGAGTCATAGTGATTGTGACATCTCGCATAGGGTCGGGTGATGTCTGCAGGGGGACAAACCTCTTGTAGCACTCTCGACTATCTACAATGCAAACGACGTCTCACTTTTGCCGAGACATCGTAGGAACGCAAAAGCCCTTCAAGTTGCCCCAATGAGTCAATGAGTCTGAGACGTTCTAATCATCTGATATTCATCCGCGTAGGACTCACTCATAAAGAAAGATTTTAAACATACCCTTTGACAAACTTGAAGGAAATGCTTGTAACCCAGTATACTAGGACCATTTTTCATGTTGGCTCCATTGAACTCGATCCGAGGGCATTGTATTTGATCCGATACAGTGACGGTTCCGAAAAGCGGGCCATCCGTGTCGAGTCGAGCCGACGTGACAAAGAGGAGCCTCAAAAGTTCACCTGTTCTCGACCTCCGTGTCAATCGGTTACGTAGACTGGTGTTACAAAATGCACTCGCAGCCCATTAGAAGAACACGCTTAACTTTTGATCTGAAAAATGGCGAGTACTCAAGCCTATCAGAAGAATCTTTTGCCCCAGCTTATCAATATCTGGCAGCATAACGTAGTAAACTCGAAGGAGCTTCCAAAATTTCGATGACCCACCTTTCTGGAATTTAAGTGGGTCAGCGCAGCGACCTTTGAGTGGGTTACTTGACATGTATCGATTCTTGTGGGAATACCCGGCTTCGTGGCATAGTAAAGCTGGTTGAAATTACTCAAGGGCATGTGGAGAGACAGTTCCATTTGGGAAGACTGAGTTTATCTTTTTTTCTGCCAGATATACATTTTTTTCCTGGATTAAACTCTTTTCCCAGATCACCTGTCAACACCACCGGGTAACTCGATATATTACAGCCTCATTGCTAACGGCATGAGATCGTAAGACTTATATAACAATAAAGTAGTCAAAATGCACACGAAATCATCAATCAAGTCCATGAATAAATGTAGATGCAATTTAGTTGACATTTCTGGTAGCTCGATCCCAGTAGGCGTGGAGTCTCATGAGCGCGGGATCTCTTTCTTCCACCTCTAATTCTGCAATCTTCCAAAATATACTTTCATCAATATGCATTGACAACTGACCCATGAAGCACCATTTCAAATTAGTAAAGACTTGTGAATATTCAGTCGCATACGTGACCATCTGCGATTGGTGCCACCTCTCCCAAGTAAGGTGTCGAAGAGTGTCCTGGAGACGGATAGAGCGATCGAACAAGATAGGATGTGGATCGGCTTTTTTCAACTCGTCTTCCGTCAAATAATCATTCAATAAAAGATCTTTGGGAAGGACTTTATTCATGTAGTATCGTTCTGGTGATGTGTCAAGCAGCGTATGACCATTAACTTGATAGGAGTCGCGAGTGAAAACGATGGTCTCAAGGCCGGCTAGTGATTTAAGTGATTCCATGACAAGGTCATGGTCAATTACCCACTGATATCGCATGCCATGTTGGGCACCCGCCGAAAGCCACAAATGCCGTAACGACTCGATCGATGCAATTGTGGTCAGAGTCTGTTGGGGGAAGGCGGAAGTCTGCGAAACCAGATGAAGGCTGACTAGATTGTCAAAGCGAGGCTGTTTCCTTTGTACTAGGATGGTGTCGATAGTTTCATGAATGAGTGGTTTAGTCACGTCGAGGCACACGAGCTGTGGATTGGAGTGGATAAATTGTAGCATTTCGTCCTCTGAGGCAGAGGGACTCCAATCCCAGCGTAGAGAGTGAAGAGACGGAATTCGACCACGGGAAGCGAGAAATTGGGATACAGTGAAGTCAGAATCGACTGAGACGGAGCGTAAAATAGCTTCGTTGGGGAAGATGCGTTGTAACGATGACATGTCTTTAAATTTGACCTGATCAAGGACAACATCGCAGAGGACGGGAAATCGAATATCTTCATCAATATGGTATGCTGATGGGGAGAGTCGTTCTGCATACCCGCACCAGACAAACTGGCGAAGGGTTGGTGCGACAAGTTTCAAAATGCTGGTCACAAAAGGGACAATACTGCCCTTCGCCGGGTCAATAAATGACCATCCAACATTGAGATAAAGGCCTTCGAGAGCCCATGAACCGCAATAGTACGGAAGTAGCAGCTGAGAATTGAGAATAGGACCATCCAACTTGAGATGGCGGATGGATGATGCCATGATGGATGACATCATCTGGTCCGTCAACGGGCCAGCATCGTTCCAATGTAGTATGTAAAGGTTTGGCAAGTGTCGCAGAAGATCACAGATGGAATGCAGATAACACGCCTCAGCTTGTTTGGCGGCCTCGATACGTCTAAGTCGGTCTGACATTGACAAGCCTTGGAGCTCCTCAAAGCTTATCTGCTCTCGCGCGTTGAAGTGTTCCCGAATGGTGGAAACTTTGAGGCGCCGTATGCAAGCCCCTAGACGATGCCGCCTGCGAGAGGGGCATTCTACTTCTGACTTGAGTTTAGCCAAGATTTCCATGGAATGATCACTATAGTCGAGTGTGATATGGGCGAACTGAAGCGCTCGAGCAAGCTGGTTTGCATCGCGGTCAACAAGGGAGAGAGACTGGATGTCCAGTTTAGAGAAGTAGGGTGTGACTTGGTTTATGAGTTCCACTGGGAGTTGGAAAAGTGGGAGGGTGGATGTGACGGGCTGTTCAATAACGCGGTCAAGGGATAGAGACACGAGAGGAGTAGTATCACAAAGCATTGTGTGAGGCTGTCTCCTCGGGTATTGTTTCTGAAAGGCATGTAGCGACAACATGTTAAGCAGTGGGATGTATTGTGATGATGACCACACCTTGGGAGACTTTAAGAATCAACCAAGACAACTGACAGAATGGGGATAGGACCGAAAAAAATGCATTCTTCGAGTGATGTTGACATGTCCCGGGTGACGAGAAGCGCTAAGGGATAGTGCAGCGCTTGTCTTGACACCCACGTTGGTCCCTGATCTAAAACTTTGAGGCTTCCAATTCGAACCCGTTCAATCACCTGCGCCGCAGGCTCGATCTAATACACTGTCGCCCAGAGAAAATCATCATGATTGCTGCTGGAAATATTATTTGTAGGAGGACATTCGAAACGATACCCAAGTGACCACGTAACATTCACGTGATACATGCAGAGACGAAATGACAGAAGATAAATCCACGGAATGACAAGTCTTCACATGGAACTGTCATCTCTAACGATCCAGCCACGCTCGTACACTATCGCTGTAATAGCCGGAGATGGTATCGGTGTTGAAGTAATGCCCCCAGCATTGCGTTGCCTTGAGTCTGCGGCCAAGCGATTTGGTTTCCAATTAAACTTCCGCCACTATGACTGGGCATCTTGCACTTATTATAACAAACATGGCACTATGGTGCCCTCGAACTGGAAACAGCTTTTACAAGCTTGCGATGCAATTTACTTCGGCGCAGGTATGTTATATGAGTTAATTATGAGACTTTCATGGACTGATGGCTTATCAGTGGGAGATCCCGCGACAGTCCCCGATCATATATCTCTGTGGGGGAGTATTCTCTTATTTCGCCGGGAGTTTGACCAATACATCAATCTACGGCCTTGCCGTCTTCTTCCTGGTGTTACCTCTCCTCTTGCCAACAGGGATGGCAAGAATATAGACTTTGTCACCGTTCGTGAAAATACAGAGGGAGAATATAGCTCAATTGGAGGTCGTATCTTTGGTGGCACGGAGAGAGAGACAGTCATCCAGAATACCATATTCACTCGGATCGGCGTAGACAGGGTGGTCAGATACGCATTCGAGCTAGCCAGAAGTAGACCTGCAAAAAGGCTTACTTCCGCGACCAAGTCCAACGGCATATCATTTACCATGCCTTATTGGGACGAAAGGGTTGAAGCTATAGGAAAGGATTACCCAGACGTTCAAGTCGACAAATATCACATCGATATCCTTTGCGCCCATTTCGTACAGAGGCCCCACATCTTTGATGTTGTCGTGGGATCGAATCTTCTCGGAGATATCTTATCCGATCTCGGCCCCGCATGCACTGGAACCATCGGTATTGCTCCCTCCGCCAATCTCAATCCAACAGCGAAGCGAAGTGATCCGAATTGGTGCCCAAGTCTTTTTGAACCCGTTCACGGAAGTGCTCCGGATATTGCCGGAAAAGGGATAGCAAACCCAGTTGGTATGATCTGGGCAGGGCAAATGATGCTGGAGCACCTTGGAGAGAAGGAAGCTGCGAGTGCGATGATGCTCGCCATTCAGACTGTTCTGAAGGAGGGTAGAGAAGCACAACTCACGGGAGAAAGCCAATTATTGACGCCGGATATGCGTGGGAACGGGACGACAGAGGCACTCGGCTTAGCCATCGAGAAGGCTATCCACACAGTTTCTTTGTAGAATAAGGTGATCTGTATAGTGACCTGTATTCAATCAAGCATAGTCGCTCCTCAGCACATTGATATACTCCTTTGTGGATGTATCTATGAATTTATCACCATCATCCCGTATCCGTGCACCTAGAAGATGCTCTAGTGTCGATCCTAGCCCAAGACCAATACTACACATGTGGTACTGACCTTGTGTATACTTCAATACATATAGAATGTATTAGGTTATTCATTTGAGGCATCACTAGCCCCAACATGAAAATATGTTCTATCATAGTATCCTAATTCATTACTGAACTGATTCATACATCAAGACCAAGGGAATACATTACTGCTATGAAGCTACAACATTATATAACAATAACTGAGTTTTTCTCTGCATCATTAGGATATCATTCATATTGGAGACACACTCACACTTCGTGTGAATAGCTGAGGTTAAACCACCAGATCAGACTGTTTTTATAATGAGAAAAGATGACTGGCATGTTGAAAGGACTTCTGCTGGGAATGTGAGCCAGTTTTGATTAAAAAGGAGTGAGGTAAAAAAAAATAGAAAACATCACTGTCGTGCCTCACCAACAATTCAAAACCAGCTAGCTATTCAACAACACACTAGGATTATTTATGCAGGGTGTAGTGAACCATGAGAGAGACAAACTTCACTTTTTTTTTGAAGAGTGATGGCCAGAGGGAGATGGGAAAAGTTTTCCTTTTGGTGGAGTTTGGGTGTCCTGGATACATGACATGGGCGGCATTCGCAACTTAATCGTCAAGGTGGACCAAGTCTTTCCCAGCATCTGCAAGCCACCCTCCCACAAGTCTATGACAGCACCTTACGATGACACTCGCTTCTGAGAGGTACGTTCGCACACAAACTGCTATATCGAACACTCAATTTCCCTAGGAACTGGCATGTTACAGGTGAGGAAACCGGGCAGAGTCATCTAAACATTGGGTCAAATTGCCTACAGTTGTGCGCGCCCACGGTCTACGATTGATGAGGCCAGAGAAGAGATGGCGGCCAATAGTTCAGATGGAGATTGACACCCATTACAGATACGAAACCATCCTTGGATGCGATGGACAAAACGTTGATATGACAGAGGCGTTCTCCTTGTGAGAATAGATCCAGTCCTTGGACTAAGGAATCCTAGTCTAATTTCTCACCTACAGTGAAGATGCAAACGCCAACTCTCTGTTAGATATTCGCGTTTTCCATCAATCTCAGACGAAGAAGAAGGGGAAACGAAAGAAAGAGGTTGCTGCAACAATTGGACATCCTTTAGGTCGCCTCGTCAAGACTCAAACACTGGATCGAAGTTGGTGATGTGTTTTTACTAACTTCTAACATAGTTCTCATCCCTGGAGCAGAGCTTGAGCTGCGCCTTCAATGTCGACCACAAAACAAGAATCCAAGTGCTAGTGGAGGCAAACCTCAAAATGGCGCCTCAGTCGTTCTGCGCATTGAACCTCCCCCGTCATTTGCCTCATCCTCTCGATTTCAGGAGGAGGTAGAGGGTAAAATGTCCCCAACCTATGCTTCTGATAGTGAATACTGTAGGTTGCCCGTTTGTAATTTTTGTCCGCACCGCTGATATATCCGACAGCTCATACCCTTAACGATATACTTCATACTCCGGAGGACTCTCCTCCTCTATCGCCAGTGCCACATACTCCTCCTCAGACTCTTCGCCGTCGAGTGAAAGGGTATCAGATATGTTCTGATGAGGAGCTTTGCTCAAGTGGTGGCGAAGAAGAAGAAAATGCCAAGGGACCTATAAGCTTTGCTCAAGTAACGCATGAACTTGACCAGGATACTCTTCCGATCCCGATACCTAGCCGAACTAAACTCATCGAGCCATTCACCCGCATTGACTCCTGGATTTCAGCTTCATTATTACCAGTGCATGCTGAGACTATCGCAGTTCCTCCATCCTATACGAACTCCACCGAACGTGTATTGTCCTCTTTTACACTCTACAGTGAACTGAAAGAAGCCATGGGAGAATCAGAATATCAAACAATCTTTGAAAGATTGCAAAGGGAATGGCAATACATGGGCGGCCTTGTTCGTCCTTTTTAGGTCTCTATCGTCTTCTCCCGCTAACTTGCCGTCCAGCTTGTTTCACTGGCTGCGGTAAACACTGCAGTGTTCGCCATCTCTCCTCATTCACTTTTCCAGATACATCCTTACGCACAGATTGCTATCGCCGTGAGCGGCATAGCCTCGGGACTTGGGATAGCAACTGATGCCTGGTTCCTCCTACGATATAATTGGATAGATCTCAAAACTTTTATTGTAAGATGATTCCAACCGCTTACAATGCATGCTGCTAAAAACTATTCTATAGTACCGTGCACGAGATGTCTACGGGTCATATTTCTTTTTTGCTATATGTTCGAGGATGCCCGTAATATGCATGTCCGTGTCCGCTATCGCTTTGACGGCTTTCCTCGGTTTTGTCGCTTTCGAAGTTTGGCCACTGGGTGTTTTGGTCGTGTGTTTTTTCGTGGGAATTATCATGACCTTGCAATTCCTTGTCTTTGGAGTGCATTGGGCCATTAATAAAATCATAGGTTGGGGGAGGGAAATCAAGGAGGTTGCGATGACCGTTGTTCGAAGACTAACTCGGACTTCGGTAGTTTAAACAGTATCGTAGTGACAAATACTTTGTTAATACTTTGTTGAGGTTTGTTAGTCAGACTTTGTGATGCCATAGTCCTTTTCTGTCTTCAACGACTCCCATGGCTTTTTTAGAATCTCCGATCGTGGAAATTAATTGCTTAGAGAAAGGCCATCACATAATAAACCGTCTACCCTCCATTCTTTCCTCTCATCTACAATGGTGTCATGTACTGACATTCCCGAACATGAGTTGCCCTCTCTGTCTCGCTTTGGCGCGATTGTGCCTCCTGACTTGAATATCCAGAAAGTTACCCGAGACTGGTTCGCTGCATTTTCAAACGCAGCCGAACTAAGAGACCCTAAAGCAATTGTGAATCTTCTTCTCCCTGACTCCTTCTGGCGAGATTTCCTTTCCCTCACATGGGACTTTCGTACCCTCCGTGGCCACGAGAAGATCCTTCAATTTCTGCAGGATCAACTTCCTCTAATGACTATGAAAAATATCAGATTAAAAGAAGAGTATCTCGGCCTTGAACAACCATATCCCGATGTCGTATGGATCAACACCTTGTTCGACTTTGAGACTCAAGTTGGTCTAGCATCAGGTATCATCCGGCTGGTCCCAACACAGAGTGGAGAATGGAAAGCATATGTCGTGTTCACGAATCTAGAGGAGCTCAAAGGTTTCCCAGAGCAGATCGGCCAATTGAGGAATCCACTCCCAAATCATGGAATGTGGCAACATGAACGACAGCGAACAAATGAATTTATGGATAAGGATCCGAAAGTGGTGATCATTGGCGGTGGACAAAGCGGCCTTGACATTTCTGCGAGACTTAAAGCTATCGGTGTTTCGGCTCTGATCATCGAACGAAACCCGAGAATTGGCGATAGTTGGAGGAATCGCTACGAAGCTTTGTGTTTGCATGACCCTGTTTGTGAGCGAACCTTATTTATTACATTGCCACTATCTGCGATCGTTGATTTTATCTTTGTCTCGTTTAGGGTATGACCACATGCCTTACATGTCGTGAGTAGATCTCGCTTTGTCACCACCCAGATGACTTATTTGTGAGTTAGATTTCCATCAACATGGCCCGTATACAGCCCGGCGCAGAAACTCGCTAATTGGTTTGAGTATTACGCGGAAGCCTTGGAACTTCCTGTGTGGACCTCCTCCGAGATCACTTCAGCGAATCAGGAACGGGATGATAAATGGCATCTGATCGTGAAGCGGGGGCAAGGGGCGGAGCGCAAGTTAGTTGTGAATCATCTCGTATTTGCTACAGGTTTTGCTGGAGGGAGTTATAGATCATTCCAGTACCCCGGAATTGTGAGTGGGCCCACTTTGGCAATAACATCTGACTCGTTTGCCCCACGTATTGTGCCCTATAGGATAGATTCCAAGGACAATATTTTCACTCGTCTCAACATAAACGGGCATTAGACCATGCAGGGAAGAAAATTGTTGTAGTCGGAGCATGCACTTCTGGTACAACATTTCCAAACTCTTTTTTTTCATTTCTCATCTTTTTTATGTTCAGCGCATGATATTGCACAAGACTACTGTGAACATGGAATTGGTAGGAGTGTCCGTCCGTTCGAAGCATAAGAGTGAACCCCTTTTATAGATGTCACCATGGTACAACGTGGACCGACGTTTATAATGACAGTTAAGAATGGTTGGGATGTTGTTTTTAAGGGTTAGTATCTTTCAGCTGCTTGTAACATGATATTGGCTCACTAATCTATTGCATTCGTAAAATGAAATGCCATTTCGAATGCTTCAGGATCGTACGAAGAGAATGGCCCTCCTACAGATATCGCTGATAGACTCAGTGCCTCTTTCCCTCATTGGATGGCCGTGGAATTGAATCGCCGCAAGACCCAAACAATCTCTGAACTCGACAAGTATACTTACATTCTCCTTCCTCTCTCTTTCCAATTTACTCATTCGCGCCTGTAGGGAACTACTTGACGGCCTCCGAAGTGTCGGGTTTAAATTGACTGATGGAATCAAAGGAACTGGTTTTGGGTTGTTGCCTTGGTGCAAAGCAGGGGGATATTACCTCGGTATGCCTTTTGCTCATTTAAGCCAGGACGGATAGAGCCTGCATACAGATACAGGTGCATCACAGCTCATTATCGACAAGAAAATCAAACTCAAGAATGATAGCAAAATATCAGAAATAACAGAATCAGGCCTGAGGTTTGAGAATGGATCCGAGCTCGAAGCGGACGTGATCGTCTTCGCTACTGGGTTAATTTTTCTCCCTTTCCTTGACCTACTCACTTCGTACTTACATACGTTAAAATGCAGCCTTGGTGAAGCATCAGATCAGATCCGCGAGATCTGTGGTGAAGAAGTAGCAAGTCGGATAAAGAAAATTTGGGGAATGAATTCGGAGGGTGAGATTAATGGTATTTGGAGAGATATCGGGGTTTCGAACATGTGGTGCGCATTAGGTATAGCATTTCTTTTCGATTTTTGTAGTGTATGCATATTGAGTTGCATTTTGGCAGGGAACCTCGCGTTGTGTCGTTTCCATTCGAAGCACATTGCATTACGTAGGTGTCCCATCCATTCGGTACCTTTGAGCATGAGTTGATTTTTTTCCAATAGAAATAAAGGCAATTGAAGAAGGAATCTTCGGCGAACGCTATAGCTTGCGAGAGTAGGGAGTCATTAACTCAAGTACACAGGTCGTTTCATGCCTTGTCTTGCTCTCAAATAGCATTCATTAATGTTGATAAAAAATACTTGTAACGGTCAAAGATTACACTGGATATTTATTCTTGGTTGGTGCTGAAAATCTGAATCTCCCAGTAGATCATTTGTCCTTGTCATCTCACCTTCGACAGGGCAAGTGTGCTAAACGACGGACAGTGGAATGATTAGAGATAAGCACACTATAGTACAAGCGCCAGCGCATCATCCAACAAATCAAAGGCTACCACAAAACATACAAATAAGATACTTATATGCTTATCGAAAGAAGATTCTCAAGACAGTGAAGGAAACCAGGTTACGAGACACCGCAACGGAGGATTCTGTGCTTCTCGCTCCCTTTTTTTCTTGCAACACTCCTTGTGAGTATGAATTGACTGCTCAAGTTGTTGCTTTCTACCAATGCCGACCGTATTCGGTATTCCTGCAGTCACAGGCCAAATTACCCAATGGATCCATGAATTCGTTTTCAAGTGCTTCCCTTTGTCAGACCCAGATATTACATAGTAACTCATGCGGTTGAGTGGCTAGAATATTCGACAAAATTCAGTGCACTGTCATTTCTCTTTTCGTCTTGTATTCAAAAAGCGGAAACTGCTACACATTATACGCTATGCAATTTTCACAGTCTACGATAAATTCATCAATATTCTGAAAAACAGCTGGAAACAGGACACATACTTTAGCGTATAGGGATTGTACGACTTTACCCACTTGCTCGAGTGTCTCAATTGCAGCACCATACGTGTTCTAGAGTGTACCCATAACAAGCTCAGTATCTCGTAAATTATGGAGTCAATAAATAGTGAACTCACGTCGACTTGAGGCTCATCGAAGGCCAGTAAACATCCTCGTCCCTGATCAAGGACACCATGAAACACTTTATCCAAGATCATCTGCGACAACCTATATCAAACACCAAGATGGATCAGCAAGGGGAAGTGTTAGCATGAATCAAAAACGAACTTGGCTTCGACAGCTTGTTGACCTTGACCCACTGACGATGCGACGTGAGAAATTTCAACAACGGAATAGGGTTCAATGATTCGCAGGAGGTTCTGTTCAAGGAGGGTGTCGTATAAAGCTGCGAGATGTGAACGGATTGTTGGGTCTGATGAGAGTTCTGAAATGTGAAATTAGAATTGAACGAACGGAGAAAAAGAAGGCTACGAACCGACTTTGTAATCGAACAAGGCTTTTTCAAAGTTGGCGAGGTTCCGTTCTTGGTGTGCTCGAGCAATAGCGCGCATACTTTCTACGTCTCGGAGGTGAGCATATTTGACGGCGAGTTTGTTTGTGAGAACGGTGGTCACGTCTTCAGGCTAATCGCCCATCATACAATGACACAATCTCAGCACTGAAACGAGATTGGACAGAGGAAGTCAAAATCCAGACATACGAGATTAAGCATGACTTTGCACAGTAACATATACTTCAACGCGTCAAGGGCCCCGTCGTCTCCTTGAGATGATAAAATCTCGAAGGCTTCAAAGAAATACGAATAGGCGGTGATATAGTCCTTATCCTCTGCATGAAGGATGCCGGATTGAAGATCAAGGGAAGCCTGGAGAACAGGTGGACAGTAGATGGAATTTGCAGCTGTTCGTGAAGATGTGAGTGCGGCCTAAGAATTATCATCAAGCTGAATACTGAGGAGATCGAAAAATGGATGACCTTTGCTTTAGGGAAGTTACCGATCCCGCGGTACACACGCGATTCGAGGAGGTGAACTTCTGTGAGTATCATTTTGTCGTCCAGGCGTTTGAGCTCAGTGAGGAGATTGTCGATAAGTGTGAGTGCGGACTGGTGTTGTTGCAAATCAAGTTGCCTACCATACATGTAGTCAGTCCTGTAATCACAAACATTAGTGTATAAAGAGACGTACAGTCCAACAAGACGGGTCTCGAGACTGTGTTTGAGGAAAACCCGTTTCTCCTGGTTTGCCCATGCAATGTTGTCTGTAAGAGTGCTAACCTGAATGGATTGGCTGTCAGGTATAGCAGAAAAAAAGTCAAGCAGAGTCCGGACTGGTCATGGCATGAGTTCAACATAGATAAACGGGGTCAAAGTGCGTACTGAGTTTTGCAGTCTTTGCTTTGGCTGTAGAGGACATGAACGAGCGAGAGAGCATGATCATATCTGATAGCCCCTGTGCATTCCTACATACCTCTCATAAGACTATTATTCAGTGTGACTCGAGAAACGTACTTTTGATCACGATAGAGCTCGCCGAGTTTGACAAGGGCGGTTTCCTTATCTCTCAGAACCTGGGCATCTGTATTGTCAGGGTCATTAGAAAAAATTTGCTGGTATATCTGCTCTGCTTGAGATGAATTAGCCGCTGCCTGAGCCAGGAGTTCTGTCGTGGAGGACATGATAGTTTTGGGATTCTAATTCGATTGTAATGACGCGTCTCAGCTGTGGGAAAGTTTTTGGGACGCAGACGCGTCTCCTTGATTTGACCACTATGACTGACGATATTATTGTTCCGATTCCGAACCTTGCATTACCAGAGCTCCTCTTTACGCTCTCAAATCCAACGCTCCATGAGAGACATTCCAGCGCGAGGACAAAATTACTGGACGGCATCCAGGCTGATCGTGTGTGTTTCTCATTTTCAGGATCTGTTCGCTGAGACAGGGAAATAGAGATGGCACCGTATTATCGGTCTATAACTTCAAGTTCATCTGTCTTGCCCTTGGATAAGGCTCTTCTCGAGTCTTTGGAGAAGGCCAACGAGGATGAACTCAAAATTCTCGATGAACGACTACAGGAGGCTGAGAAACAGGAAGGGGAATCAGAGATTTCGGATGCGCTCAAGGCGAGGGCAAACTATCTTACCAGAATCGGTGACAAAGTAAGTATGTTTTGTGTTCTTCTCATGTTCGATCTTGACTCACCGGAAGTAGGATCGGGCAGTGGATGCACAGAAGCTTGCTCTTGAAAAAACCCCTGGACTGGGTTCTCGGATAGATATTGTACTGACGCTCGTTCGCATTGGATTTTTCTTCGGGGATCATGGGCTTATCAATACGTTCGTTACCAAGGCAGAAACGTACGCTCCACCTTTTTTCCACAAAAAACCCGACTCAATGTTTTGACAGACTAATTGAGGAGGGAGGTGACTGGGACCGCCGTAACCGCCTCAAAGTCTACAACGGTTTGAACTTCTTGTCAGTTCGGCAATTCAAGCGCGGAGGCGAGCTTTTGCTCGATGCTCTATCAACATTTACTGCTACAGAACTCATCTCCTACAATGACTTTGTCACTCTCACCGTCATTTCGAATGCTCTTACGCTCAAGCGTGTTGATCTTAAAAAGAAAGTGATCGGTGCTCCCGAGGTTAATCAGGTCCTGCCTGAAATCCCTGTGCTTGGCGAGCTTATCAAGAGTTTATACAATTGTCGTTATGACAAGTTCTTCTCCGCCCTTGGTATGTATGTTTGTTGCCACCTGAAGGCGACCAAGCTGATAATTTATTCCAGCCACTCTCGAACAAACGCTTCTTCTTCCATCGCGCATCCTGTCGCCTCATACACGCTTCTACGTCCGAGAGATGCGAATTTTAGCCTACAGCCAGCTCCTTGAATCGTATCGCAGTCTGACACTCGAAAGTCTTGCTGCTGCATTTGGTGTGACTGTCGACTACATCGACAAGTATGTATGTTTTGATGACATCACTACAAATCTGACCACAAACCTCACAGCGAACTCTCTCGGTTTATTGCCAATGGCCGATTACACTGTTCAATAGACAAAGTAAATGGTATCGTAGAGACGACACGGCCGTCCCTCAAAAGTGCGCAATATGAGCAGGTGGTGAAGCAAGGGGATGTTTTGCTCAACGAGGTACAGCGGTTAAGCAAAGTACTGTATTAGGTAATCATGTAAAATTAGTAGCTTGCCGACGAGAAATCTGTCGGACTTTGAAAAATGCGGCACAGTCCGGGACCAGGAGACGGATCCGATGGTACGAATCACGTGTGTTCCACTCTCTCATCGCAACCACATCACGAAATGGGAAAGAAAAAGAACAAGCAGGTATGTCATCTCCTGTATTTCCAGGTAACATGTCTCTTATCTCTTAGGTTCTGCGCCCCTGGTGCTGGTACTGCGAACGTGAGTTTGAAGATGAAAAAGGTGTGTCAATCTTTTTTCTCACAAAAAAGCAGGGCTCTGATACCGCACTCAGTCCTTATGCAGCACCAAAAAGCAAAGCATTTTAAATGCGGCATGTGTCCTCGTCGACTCAATACTGCAGGTGGTCTTGCTGTTCACATCCAGCAGGTACACAAGTTGGAACCAGAAAAGTAAAATAACTCCGCCTTTATCATCATCACCTCACCACTAACCCGTTCATAGTCTCCCACGAATTGAAAATGCAATATCAGGTCGCGATGGTTATGAAGTCGAGATATTTGGTATGGAAGGTATCCCAGCACCCGACATAGCAGACTACAAGCGTCGTAAAGAAATCGAACTCGGTCTCGTAGCCGGGTCTATTTCACAGCCCCAAGCCAAACGTCCGAAAATTGACAACAGACCTATGTCTGAAGACGAATTGAAAGCTCAATTAGAAGCACATAAAGCTTTGATGGGGTTGAACAATCCTGAACCATCAGCAAACTCTACGTCTGATGCAAATGGTGGCGGTAATGGTGGTGCAGTTTATGGTGCTCCGGCTCAGACATATGTTGCTCCGTCCATTGCTATGCCCCCCACCACTGCGATTTTACCCCCTCCACCATTCCCACCTGGCGGGTCTCCACCTCCTGGGATGCCACCATTCTCGCCTCCGTTTCCTACAGGGATACCACCAGTGTGGGTTATTACTCTTCCTTTCATATCCAAAGTTGATTTTTATTTTCAATAATAGTCCTGGCTTTCCTCCGGGTTTTCCAGACGCAACTGTTATTCCGCCGTTCCCCCCACCACCATCAGGCGCACGACCGCCATTCCCACCACCTTTCCTTCCTCCAGGTGTAACTCCTCCTGGATTTTCTGGATTTTCTCCTCCCGGTGCTGCTGTTCCTCCTGGTAGCGGTAGCGTTCCTGGTGTGTCCCCACCGCCTCCGCCTAACTTTGTTCCCGCGTCCAATACGAACATTAATACAAATCAACACCTGTCTACCCCTATGTCTGCGCCTTCAACTCTGACTGGAACACTTTTGCCAACACCACCCACTGCACAGGGGGATGCCATTGTACAGTCTGCACCGGTGATATCATCGTCACCGCCAGTACAGCCAAAAGGACATGCACAAGGTCAATCGCAACCTCCTCAGCTGACACTACCCAATCCCGCTTTGAGGCAGACACTCCCAGAAGTCAAGAAGCCTACAGAGTTGAAGTGGGCTGATCCGAACTATTCGCCTGTGCGTTTTGCAATTTTCCTTAATTGATTAGCTGATTAATTTATCTACGAATAGGAGGAATACAGATCAATTCATCCAAAGTACTATCAAACTCAGATCAATACTGTTCCTCCGATGGCTGCTGGACCTTCGCAGGACGAACCGCGTGGCAAGAAACGCGCCAGAGCCGAGGATTTTTTGTAAACGATGATGCTGATTATCAATAGCTGTACGTTTACCTAATTTTTGTTCTTGTTGGTTCTAAACATGTGCACTAAGGTTGGAAGACGTGGCCTCACAGTCCGTCCTGTTCTACTTTCATTTTCTGATTATTGCTGCCGTTATCGAAAAGATGCTCATCATTTTCTCCATCCATCCATGTCAGTCAAAACATGCATCTCATTTTAACATACATCAGTGACACGTTCAATTGATCTCGCTGTGCGTGCGTGTGTTCTTTTCTCATATTGATTTTTTGGACCTTGGGATATGGGCATGGATTATGAGGGTAAATAATGTAGGTCAGTGGTTAGATGGAGTTGACATGCATGCTGTAGGGTGTAGGGCGTGGAGTGGTGGATATGACAATGCACGCGTGTTTGTGGTAGGCGATAAACATCCTCTCCAGCCTTATGTTACTTTTCTATTCTGTAGTATAATCACGAGACTCGTGCACGGTTAGTCGTTCTCTTTTTATCTTGGTCGTTGACTATTCTGTGTGTCCCATTCTTTTTCTCATTTCTATGAATGTGTATCTGAAAAAGGTTGGTGCTGTGTGTCATCATTGAAATTGAATTTTTATTGATCGCAAGCTTGTTGCGCCTGTTGCATGAGATGGAAGATGAGTATATGGATGTTGAAAACTGAGATCCTGTGCTGTCACACATGATGAAGGGGGAGGGGCATCCTGACCTATTAAAGAGCTCAGTATCATCAAGTTTTGAAAACAGCAATCAAAGTTCGATGACTGGTTGAAGTTGAATGGAATAGGCCAAAGTCATGGAACTTGCTATCCAACATGCTATCCGACTTGATTCTTGAAATCATAGTGTGGAAGCTGTGGTCCCAGAACAAACTGCCTTGTAATACTTACAGGGTGCCAATAATCAATATGAGAAAAGAACACGCACGCGCAGAGCAAAATCCATTGGACACACCACTGATGCATGTTTAAATGAGATGTATGATATTGATAACGGCAGCAATAATCAGGAAACGATAGAACATGAATAAACTGTCAAACCACTTGCAAGAACAAAAGTTAGGTAGTATATTTATATTTAAGTGAAATCCTCGGCTCTCGTGACGTGGTTCGTCCATCATGCAAAGGTCTAGTAGCCGTCGCAGGAGCAGTATTGATCTGAGTTGGATAGTGCTTTGGATGTAGTGGTTTCTTCCTATAAGTAAGTGGTAACTTGGTTAAAATGACTAGGTGGATTTGCCCCTGAGGTAAAAATTGATGCACAATATGATGTTTCGCACTGTCCCCAGTTGTGTAGATATTAGAAAATTCAAGAAAGATTTGGAAAATAGTGTACTTATAGATTGTTAATTCCTAATCAATCCTTATCAAATATTCACTTCTATTGAAATTCAAGGATTACTAAATTTGATGGTGTTCTGAACTTTATTACATGACTTGTGACATCCTATGACAGACGCGCAGTGTTGCGCGTATTCCAATGTTCCCGTATAGGAAGCAGCCATGGAAGGCGCTGTATCTGCTGTACCAAGCTCTTCGCATTATTTTCGTCAAAGTTCCCGTCTGGATTATTCTGGGCATAAAAAGGTAAAAAGTGCCCACTTGTCATCCAATATCAACCCGTTGTGCTCAAATGCATCTTCTTGTGCTCAAAGATCCAAGAAAACCAGGCGAGCTTGGGACTTGAAGCGAACACTCATAACCAATCTGATGCGATACTTTCACGAAATTGAAAAGAAGTGAGTAGTAAATCTTATTTTTTTGTCAATTCACTTTGAATTGATGCTTCACCCAGGACAGGTCCACTTGACTACGACCCTGACCAAATTGCCAAAATTCTGAAAAAAGACGTACTCAGTATCTGGATACCACCCGCATCCGAAGATCTCATTATTGGAAAACTCAAACAGTGGACAGAAGATGCCCAAGTCGCGCCTGTCTATGTCCGGGGGTATTGGTACCACAAACCTGGAGTTGAGATCAACATGGGCACTCAAGCTCGACCTGGTGAAAAGGTCATCCTTGCTCTCCACGGTGGAGACTATACTCGTCTTTCAGGGCATCCTCGTGACACCCCTGCTGAAATTGCGCGTGGTTTGTTGAAATATGTCAGGGATGTGGACCGCGTTTTTGTGCCTGACTATCGTCTCTCCTCTGCTGAGCCTTTGGAAGTTTTACATCCATTCCCCACAGCTCTTCTCGATGCACTCACCAGTTATCTGTACCTTGTCAAGAGCCTTGGATTTTCCCCCGCGGACATCATACTGGAAGGCGACTCGGCCGGAGGAAATCTGGCCATTGCGTTGACTCGTTACCTAGTAGAATACAGAGGCTGTGTCGGGCCTCTCACACCACCCAAGGCCTTGCTCCTTCTATCCCCTTGGGCAGACGTTTCATGCAGTCACAATGGGATTCCCGGGGGCTCTGCTACCACTTCCGTGGAATCAGATATACTGGGTCCCCCAACTGAGACTCTCGAATATCCTCTGCGTGCTCTTACTGGCCCTCATGGTTTAGATGCTGCTGAAACCAACCCATATATCTCACCGGCTTCTCTTCACCCTGATCTCGTCGTTGATTTCAAGGGTTTTCCTCGTACTTTCATCAATGCTGGAGGAGCAGAGGTGTTTGCCGATCAGATCCACACATTGCGTGATAGGATGATGAAGGACTTGGGACAAGGAAATGGCGTATTGGAAGAAGAAGGTAAGGTTCGTTATCATGAGGCACCTGATGCCGTTCATGATTACCTCCTATTTCCATGGCATGAGCCTGAGGTTTCAGACACCCTCAAGGTGATTGCTGATTGGATCTCGCTTCCTTCTCGACTGTCATCTCCTGTAACACTTGTGAACCATGCTTCCCCTACAGTGGTTATGTAGTCCGTCTGCTTAATATGATGAATCTGGTTCATACTGCAGCCGATGAAAGGATGTATACATAAACGTTCACTAGAGGATTCAATCTTGGAAGAAACTGATTGTGCAGTATAAACGAGTGATCTTAATGCAGCGTCGTTGATACAATGAAAGGCGACGGGATGCAAATAGAATGATCCGTGATTCATACACCGATGAGAGACATGGATAGCATAAATCAAAAACAAACTCTAGTCAGCAAGCAAGGCACAGTATCTAGTATTATAACAGCAGCAATCAGCGCCCGCTGGCTATCGCTTTAGCTCTGTCACGCTCTCCTCCACCCACCAAAGAGACCAGGTCCATCCATACCTTGTGTCAGTCTCTGTTGCACTTGTTCCACGATTAGCAGAGCCCGCTATATGGTCTCACAAAAGTTTTTTTGGCCAAACGTCGTTGTCGATGACGTTCTGGTTTGCATATAAGGAATACGGCTGCTTATTTCATCACCAAGAACTCTCTGTGTTTTGTATGTCATGGTAAATTTGATAAAGGTCAAGAGGACCTCGATTGCTGTTATTGCGGCCCTAAATGCTTTTGTATATGAGAATAAGCATGTAAGTTGGCAGAGAAAAATATATACTGAGAGGCACTATCAAGATGTATTGGGTAGCTTCACCAAACATGGAGAGGAATTTACACTCCAGAGACTGAAATCATATATATGATTAATATCATTACTGACAGTGTAACCTGAAAAACAAGACCAGCCGATGGGTAAGTATTGTACCATCTTTAAAGCATACCAGGATCTGAGCTAATTCCGACATCCAGTTGTCTCTTTTTGTCAGAAATAAAATTCTATAAATATACCTAGAGTCGTGAAAGATATAACCAGTGTGTCTAGGACCGAAATAATCAATATAACAAATTCATTGAACCGTATTTCTAGATTTCTCATCAATGAAATCCTTATTCCAGATCGCTTGAAGGTGGATAATCAACAGAGTATTCAGTGGGTGGAACTATGAAACTATTAACACCAATTACTACTCTAGTCCATTTGACCTATATTATAATTAAATAATTTACCATCATCCCGTGCTTACATTACATTCCACTATTATTCTATTCTGCTACGAGTATGTAAGGCCGCCGTCTATAATGGTTAATGTAATCGCTTTCTGCCTCCCTCCATAACAAGGTGTAAGTCTATTAGGTGAGTATAGTAGTAACCTGCACTACTGTGCTGCCATCATTGGTATGACTCGCAACAACTGAAACACCCTAGTCAATGAAAAATTCAAAAGAGAGTAACATCTCACTGATGTCGATGCCCAGAGCTGGTGAAATTATCAAGAACCATTTGATTTACTTCCAACAATTTCCTCGTACTAAATGAATTCATTCTGAAATCTAGATCAGATACCATATCTAATGAAGTAAGGCAGTCATACTGACACCACGCCTATCCAGTTAGCTATCAGAACAGAAAAATAGATAACGTGCAGTTTTGGCCACTTTCTCCTGAGGATTCATATGTCAGTGGTGATACTTGACTAAAATCTCTCGATCAAATTGAGAACATGCCTGTAAAGGTACTGAACCTAAGAGAGAATAGATAATCATTGCTTACAAATGAAGAATCTCACCTGCAGGGGAATAAAATCATGTACTTTCTGTGTAATATTGATAGGAGCTCCAAGTCATTGATGTAATCTTCTGGTATCAGTCTGGACTGATCTGCCATTTGGATAGGATATTCAGGTGGAAAGTATGTTGTACACGGGTTGGTAAAAATGTTTTGATTATCTATCAGCTAGCGTTATAACAAATATTAAAGGAATATTTCTTGAATTTATATATTATATTTTACCGATATTCTATTCAGCTGTGTGCTGACCAAGATATCGGACAAGAGTCCAAGTTCTGATCTACTCAGCTCTAGAGATGAATAAATCAGTACATTACAGCTGTGATGAATCTTGGTCCTAGTAAAAATGGAAGAGCTGTCCTCGCATCTCAACATTCATGATGGATGTGCGTAAATGAAGGAACTCAGCTGTGACTGACATTGTTCTCCAGGCTTTGCCTCTCATCAAACTCAATGAATAATTGGTAACAGGAAGGCTCTGAAAAGTCTCACACTGCAGAAAATGCGATTCATGATATCAGCTCCATATCAATCAATTGATACTTGGTAGTGCAATGAGGCGTCTGATCAATCTCACAGCTTTGATGATCCAATGAAGCTTCCACCACTTTTTTTTTACATTCTATAAGAAACAAGATCATCAGTGATAACAGCAAGCAAGAGATGTTAGACGAATATGGGAAGTGATAAAATAGCAAGGAAAATGAATCACACAACAGTGATACGTCATCGCTTACATAAAATGATCTACATTAATATGACGACACTACATAGTGTATACTCAGTGTACAATTATAATGCGGTCTACCATGACCTGCTATGGTATATACACTAAGATGCCATGTAAGTAGAGTAGTATTTTACTGAGAAGCCCACTTGCAGGTAAGACCTAGAAGCACAGCTGCTGCGCTGCACAGTGGCTGCTCTTCAGGTGAGAGGTGGAAGATCATGTATGCATAACATTGGGAGAAGTTGGATTTACGAGACTATAGAAGATAACTGCAGAGAGTGTAGGATCATTTGTCATATCACTCATCATTTTCGTTGAGGTACCTTCCCTCGATCACATCGTCACCTGGCAATCAGTGGCAGTGTCTTTGTTGATTGTGGCTTGATCGCTAAGCCATCATTTTTGATGGGAATCACATTTGTAGATTTCCTCAGATCCTAGAACAAGGTTTGCACTACATTCCTAGATTCCTATGAGAAGTCATCCAATATTTTTTGCCTGGTAATACTCAACCACAGGAACTAATGTTTTCTTTCTCATATATACATTTTCCAATTCCACCTCAGTCATTTACGCTACAATAACATCTAAAATACTTACTATACTTAAGCACAAAATGTCAGACTGCGCTCAGGTCAATTTCCAGATATATTGAAGGGATTGGGACGTGTAACAGCGTCCAAGATGTAAGATTGGTGAGTACAACAGCGTCCGTCTGTTGTTGGCTTTACTGACCCAAGATTATTGCAAGTTTGAATTCAAGACAAAGTACTCAGATAAAAATAAAGGGGGGGGGTTTTCTAATACAAATTTTCTCTTTTTTTTTTCCTGCCCGAAGTAAGGGGGCTCTATATACAAAATAACTGCATAGACTATCCTTAACCGAAGAGAGTACTGAGGAGGTCCTCATCGCATAGGTACTCCTACCAGCTAGACTAGTCCATATTTAGTAACGTGAATTTAGAGAGGTAGATGAGTTATGAGAAAATAGTTGAGGAGGACGCTTTCTTGGTGGTAATGAGCGTCCGATCTCTACAATATATTGTGCTGTATCTGGGGACATATTACAGGTTCAAAATAAAGCTTCTCAGATCATTCAAATCATACCAACAAGTGTTTTGCTTTTTCTCTCTCCAGTTTTCAATTAGAAAACACACACATGCATTTAGGATTTTTCAGAAAGAGGCAGATTCTCAGGTCATTCACTTACATGCTACACAAAACCTAACCTATCTACTCATCTATCTCACATTCTCACCGTCCTTTTTCGAAAGACCCATTCCCAAAAACAAAATAGCCTGCTCAACAAATTATTTTTTGGGATGGTTCGACTCATCATCCAATATGCCCGCACCAGAAGCAAACAGTATCCAATCCACTACCGTATTCCGCTTGATAAAGTATTAAAAAAATGATGCTTCTACAAAATCGAGCAAATCAATATCTAATCTAATCCACATCTTCGTCTTCAAGTGCCGGTCGACTGATCGACGACGACGATCCATTCCCATTCTCACTCGCACTCGAGCCTTTCCCCTCTCTTCCAGCGCTCCAAGGCATAGCAACAGGAACCTCTCCTCCTCCTAACGGAGTAGAAAAACTCCGCTTACCCGTGCCCACAACACCAGGTCTACCCACTCCCATTCCAAGCATATACATCGACGTGCTTATCGTTCTCGACCTCGGCACATCGAGTGCGCACCCAAGTCCTAATCCTCCAAATTTTCTCATATTGACACCGCCAGAAGCTTCATCATAACTTTGACCATCATCATCATCACCACCACCACCACCATCCCTCATCGACCCAGAAGAGGCGTGTAAATTCAAATCGAAATCAGGCATCGGAACTTTGAGCCCCAACAAGTTTACAACATCAGTACTTTTCGTCCGCGAACCCGAGGACAGTCCAAACGTCGCGGCCGTACGTCGAAGCATCGTATTTCGACTTGTCATAATACTTCCAAACGTCAGTGCAGGTACAGGTACAGGTGTTGAAGGTCTTGAAATCGGCGTTCGAATCCACGAACTCCATCCCGTACCACGACTGTCATCGAGTGTTGATGAAGGGGGTTCCATCATCGTTTTCGTTGACGGCGAAGATGGGAATAAGGACGATGGGTCATGTAACACCTTCTTCACAATCACGACATCATGTTCTATATCCTCCAACTTTTTCTTGAACGATCCCATAGCTCTCGAGATCATCGGGTCCGTTCCATCAATAAATGCGCGCATTTGAGTTTCTGTATCTATCACCATCCCAGTACCGCTGATGATACCATCACCACCTTTCTCGTCATCCGGAACCGGAAACGATGGAAAGACAGTGGAAGAAAGTGCACCGGGCAACATCAGCAGGGCCTCATACCCCCTCCCCATAACCTCCTCATCCGAAATCCGAATTTCGAGTTCCACCCTTGCATCTTCGGTGTAATCATCCAATCTTTGCACGATAGCTTTCAACACATCATTGGATATCGCTGCTGACGACGACGAAGGAAAGTCCCCTCCATTAGTTGACGGGCACTGTGGGTGAACATCAAACGCAGACGACGAGTTGTTGGTATCGGTGAAAGGAAACGAAGCCTTGAGCCCCTCCATGGCAACATGACACGCATGAAACGACCGTTGAAGGTTGTCATACCGGTTTCGTGCCTTTGAGAGATCGTCAAGGAGGGGATGAGGTGCAGATGGCTCAGGTAGTCGTGTTGGTAGCTGATTTGGTGGTGGGCTTGGTGAGGAAGAAACCAATAATGGAAGGGCCGGTGTTGATCGTGGTTGTGGATGAACAAGCGTCGTCATTTCGTTTGATGAGAGCATGTCGTTATCTGAAGGTTGTATGTCGGTATCGTCATTCTCAGAAACCATTTGACTTTCATCAGGTGTTGTCTCCTCCATAGGTTTCGAAGCAGCCGTCTCGTTGTCTGAAACATTGGCAGGAAGGATTGCTCGAGCATCTAGCTCTTCAACACCAGTGTCCACTGGTAGAGCACCACTACCAACACTAAACAGATCCTTGGGAATTCCTCCTTCTCCACCGTCCACGTTACCGTACACATCTCCAACAATCTGGTTTCCATCATCTTCTCTTTCTAATGACATACTATCATCTTCGCTCTCAGATTTGGTCTCCTCTGCCTCTGATCCATGGTCCGTAAAGAACGGAGATGTCGGTGGAGGAGGCGTAATTTTGATGATTGGAGTTGCTGGAAGGGGTGTGGTAGAAGTGATAGGAGACGTGGATGTATTGACAAGAGCTGGTCCCCGTGAATTTATAGCATGGTCTGCGATCTGTAGAGTTGGTGAGAGGATCGGATCTGCTACACCATCCAAAAGACATTCTGGATTTATAGATGCAGACGAGACAATCCGTACATTGTGATCTTTCGACGATAACTGCGACAAGTCGACTTTCTCGTCAACTTCCTCTCGATCCACCAACACATCGACCTCTTGTCTGATAACCATCTTCTCCAAAGCGATCCTCTTCGTCTGTTCTCGTTGTATGTCTTCTACGAGGTCATCAATCATACTTTGAATCGTAAAAAGACGTGCCAGGGAACCTGACACCGGTGGTGGACGTACTCCTTGGCTGAGTTGTTGTGAGTGTAGGAGAAGAGGATCATCTAAATTGTCAATCAAGATTTTCGCATCTTGTATCATTTCCACTAACACGGTGCGGGCACCCTCGTCAGTTGCACAAAGCTTTGCATGGCCTTCTTCAGCTCTCCTCAGCCATCTTCGCAAGCCTTCGAGGACTCTCTCCTCTCTCCCGACGAGTTTGATTCTCAAACGAACTTCTCTCCGTCGACCGTGTGCCTCTTTCATCACTTCGTTACCTAGGTTATCCAGCGCAGAAAGTAGCCGTTCGTTATGCGATTGAGTGAGTGTGAGTGCATGGGTAAGAGATTGAATTTGTGCAGTTAGAGATGAGAGCGTAGCAGCGTGGCGAGTGGATAGAGTAGAAAGAGAGGTTTGGAGCTGGGTCATCTGGGTCTGAGAGAACTTCCTGGTGCAGATGGTATAGGTTATGGACGAGAAAGGCTCAACAGAGATGCGTACATATAACGAGCCACCATTTTAGTGGCTGTTGCATCATCTCGTTCGTAAAGTTGTAGTTTCATCCGCAGATCTTTGAGCTCTGCAAGAGTTATTTGAGTTGACTTGGAAAGTGCGGTATTTTCAGAGGAGAGGAGAGCCAGATCAGTTTGTGCAGATGAGAGCTGATTCTGCAGGCTCTCCCTTTCTTGGGAAAATTGCCGTAAGAGGTCCTCATGAGAGGATACATGAACATGTGCATCTTCCCCTTTTATTGCATGACCTTGGAGCGTTCGTACGAGGTTGGCGTATTCCCCGATAGCACGATCAGTCATCCTGGCTCGTTCCTCAGCTGTTCGAGCTTTGAGCTCGAGTTCGCTTTCCCGCGACCTGAAAGTCTCTTGGCGACGTTGTGCACACACCAAGAGTTGACGAGTAGTGTCAGCTGCAGATTTTGATTGTTGCAGTTCGCCGAGTGCATGTGTGAGTTCTGCAGTGCGGCTTGCGAGGAGGATTTCTGTAGCAGTGAGCTTTTCATTGAGTGTACGGAGAGATAGTGTCAGTTGATTGATTGACTGGCGATCTGCCTCTGGAGACTTGTTTGGCAAGAAAAGTGAACGGAGAGCCTGGAGCTCCTTGTTGAGGACTGAATTCTCGTGTTGGAGTGCATGGGTCCTTTCGAGGGCCTGTGAGGTAGACAAAGAGTGACGCAGAAGCCTGACAGACGATGAGTGGGCGTCGTTCTGAGTAGCGTTGAGAGAGGATTTGAGGTCTGAAATGAGGAGAAGGAGGGGATGAGAGTCGTTGTGGACGACAGAGAAATCCATGACATGAGCGTGTGAATGGGGAATGTTATTTGAATTCAGTATTGTATTCTTGCCAGCATGTTGGGTGTGCTCAGTCCTTTGCCTGGCCAGCTCACCGTTCTAACATCTGGACAGTCGTGGGCCTGACTGGTGGAATTGCAACTGGGAAATCCACAGTCTCCTCGATTTTCAAGTCCCACAATATTCCCATCATCGACGCCGACGTTCTTGCCCGTCAAGTCGTCCTCCCTGGAACCCGTTCTCTCCGCAAGATCGTCAGAGCATTTGGACCAGAAATCCTGCTTTCCGACGGCTCTCTCGATAGGAAGAAACTCGGTTCAATTATCTTTGCAGATGAACATAAACGGAAACGGCTGAATAGCATCGTGCATCCTGCTGTGCGGCGAGCTATGCTATGGGAGGTCGTCAAGTGCTGGGTGAGAGGAGAGAAGTGGTGTGTTCTCGACGTTCCTCTGTTGATTGAGGGACCGCTGTGGAGAGTGGTCGGTCTCGTCGTCGTCGTTTACTGGTGCGTCCTGCCTCTTGGACCCAGTGCTGCCCATGACCCGACCCCACAGCCCCGCAGAGGTCCAGCTCCAGCGACTCATGCTGCGGGACAACTCAAGCGAGACAGACGCGTCTGCCCGACTTAACTCACAACTCCCCATCACAAAAAAAGTCGAATACGCAGACATTGTCATCGACAATTCCGGGACGAAAGCCCAGCTCGACCAGCAGGCTGCAGCATTTGTTGAAAAGACGAATAAAAGCGCGGGAGGTGCGCGATGGCTGTTCAACTGGCTTGTGCCGCCTGCAGGGGTGGTGTCGGCGCTGTGGACATTAATGTCGAGAAATTGGATTTCGGGCCCGTAGGGTATTTGTGTGTGTTTATACTACTTGAATAAGGCTGTTATCTCCTCCCTTGCACAATGTCCCATATGGCGCTGTCGAGAGCTCCTCGGTCCTCAGCAGTCTCCCAGATCCCAAAAAGCCGCCAAGGCGTCCCAGCTTTTCTCCAAAAGCTCTTCGAGTGCGTCTTCACTCGTCATCAAATGGAAACAGCTTACCTCGACACAGAATGCTGAGTGACATCCACAGTCAAGACCTCATCCGCTGGGCAGACACCGCTGACTCTTTCTTTGGTCTGTTTTCCTGTTTTTTCCCCTCTTCTCCGTTAAATCTTTCATAGTCCTTGATCACGAACGCTTCGCACGCGAAATCCTTCCTCGGTGGTTCAAACACCAGAACTTTGCTTCCTTCGTTCGCCAGCTCAACATGTATGGATTCCACAAGATCCCCCACCTTCAGCAGGGTGTCCTTCGCTCCGACACCGGAGAAACCGAATACTGGAATTTCGCCCATGAGAACTTCCGCAGAGACCAGCCCGATCTTCTTTGCTTGATTCACCGAAAAAAAGGAAACTTGCAACAGCAACCGGGTGCTGGGGCTATCTTGGCTCCAGAAGAAGGCATCCTAGATGTCTGCGATCTCAACACACCCACACCTCTATCTGCCACCGCCCCCATTGCCCCTCACGGCATTACACTCCCAGCATCTGCCTCTGGTCAAGTCCTTGACATAAACTCCATTTTGCAAGGCATCACAACTATCAAGAAACATCAAACAACCATATCAGAAGAACTCCAACAGCTCAAACAGTCTAATCAGCTCCTATGGCAGGAATCTATAGCTGTGAGAGAGCGACTACAGAAAAATGAGGATACGGTGCAGAGAATCGTCAAGTTCCTCGCGGGTGTATTTGGTAATCGCCGAGCAGAAGGTGCTCATCCCGAACATACACATGCAGGACATAACGAGGGAGAAAGAAGGGCCGAAGGAGGAAATGAAAGGGCAGTTGTACCCGCTCAACGACGGTCTGATGGATCCTCTGGCGAGAATGCAAATGTCAGGGAGCGCAGGCCAAGGTTGATGATCGAGGGAGCAAAGGATTCGATAGGGAAGGGTGTGGGGAATGTTGGAATTGTGGAAGTTGGCGAAGACAATGGTGACGACGTGGTCGAGATCATTGTTGGGGATGACGGCGACAATGGTGATAACAATCTTAATACAGGTTTGTCATATAATAACAACTATGGTGAGTACTTAATTTCCATAGCATTCGTTTTCTGTTCGCCGCCTTGCATCTTCAGGTCCATTGTTAACATCTTTCCTTGCCCTGCATCAGAGATTATTCATGATCAATATTGTGCAATCAGATTGATTGATGATCTTTTTCACAGCTGTCGAGACGCCCTTTTCGGTCCCATCACCCTCACCTTCAATCACCCAATCCGATGCTCCGGTTCCGACAATTATAGAAGCACCACCAAACTCGAATCTTAGATCAGAGCTTAGTAATTCCAACGCGGAAACAAATTTAACATCAACTCCGAATGATCGTGCCGTGACGTCTTCCCATCTCACTGTTCCTTCATCTCCCCCTCTTCAGCTTCAGTCTACCCTAAACAATTTATCGTCTCTGACACCCGAGCAACTTTCTCTCTTACTGTCGTTCTTGTCCCAGCTAGATGTTCCTTCGTCTCCATCTATTGACCCCAGTCTCGGGTTCCCATCTAACCCTGACAATGTAGATGTCAATCAACTGAACACGTTCGCTCATAGTCCTTCAAATTTCGACTTTTCATCTCTTGGCAACTTAAATTCACCTAGTCTTCCAGGATTTGTTCCCAGCCTTGGCAGCGGTACTGGTCTCCCACCGCTATTAACTGGAACCCCTGTAGCTGAGACTGCGGCCACTCCTACATCGCCAGGACTGACTATGGATTCGGAACATCTTTTAACACTCGAGCCTGATGTTGCTAATGCTGCTGTTTTGCCGCGGTTGGAGAGACATTGGAAGGATGTACAGGATATGGATAAGGATGTTCTAGAATCGGAAAATCAGATCCATCAGTTGATCGATAGTCTGGGTCCGTTTTTGCTCAATGGTGCCGGATTATCCGGATTGGGACTGGGACCGGCAGTACAGATGAATGGTGGTTCGACGATGATGCCGAGTATGAACAAGGCGACGCCAGCGATGAAGCATGTTAGTATGTCGAATGACGCGTCATCTAATTCGGCAACGACCAAGATGGATGGGATTGGTGGCAGAAATAATGGTGTGGATGATGCAGAGACGGATATTTCTTCACTTGATCCAACTCATTTATCCATACCGACCGGGTTAGAAAATACCGATTTCGATTTCGATTCTTTCTTTCCGCATAATTCCTCTACCTCCAGTTCTGACTCGTCGACGACGAACGCTGCTAATGCCTCTTGTTCTTCTTCGGTTGTCAACCCCTTGAGTATTAAGCCGAGTGTTATTGACTCGACGAGGGATATTGATTTTGATATGGACGATATTTCGGGTATAGGGGATATCAATGGATACAATGATTTGAATGTTGGGCCGCGGACGACGACGACGTCGTTTTTGAATGATGGACATTCGCCTGTTCCTTCTCATCCTGCTCCCGAGTCACCTATCCAGAGTACTACGAGACCCAAGACATCGTCTAGCCCGACGACGATGACGACGACGACGACGAGGAGTTCGAACACGAGTGGGATAGGTAGAAAGAGAAAGTCGGAGGTGATAGGAATGGAAGAATTGGAAGATGCATTGTTGGGTGTTGCGAAGGATGGAAGTGCACTCGTGCCTGGTGGAGAGACGATGGGTGTCAAGGCGAAACGGCGAAAAGAGTAGAAGAGTAGAACTGGGTTAAGTGGGCGCATTCGAAGCAAGCATATGAAATGAAGCATATATTTTTGTGTATAGTAGTTAGTTACATTATCAGGTCCTGTACAGTAGTTTGCATATGTTATCGGTACTGCTCTTGTTATCCACGGATCGAAATGAGCATAGCTATTAATAGGTCAATAGATCACGCTCTGACTTGAATAAAATATGCGAGCCGAAATTGAAGAAAAAACTACTCTCTCTGTCTGTCTGTCTGGCTATCTCTCCCCTGATCGAGATGAGTAACCGCTCATCTATTAAGAAGAAGGAAGATACTTTGACCCCCTATGAGCTTCAGCTTGATACTTTGGAAAAGAAGATTTCCATGATGGTCCGGCTGAAAACCATCGACCCGGGTTTCGCTCTGGGGTGTGAGGAGCTTTTGAGTAATATACTACGGCGGCGGCGGGAGTTGTATCGGAAAAGAGAACTGGAGTGGGAAGAGGAACTGAAGCGATTGGGGGAGCTGGAGCTGAAGTGGAAAGAGGAACTGAAGCGGCAAGAGGAGTTGAAACGACAAGAGGAACGGAGCCAGCAGGAGAAACTGAAGCGGAGAGAACATCCAAGGGAACAGAATGTGTTGAAGAAATGTTTTGAGCGAAAGGAGGCGCAGCGCGTTCGGCCCCCAAATCAAACATTGGATGGCTACATCAGGATGCGCCCCGCAGCCAAGCGGGCCCGAGACCCAGATCCAGAATTTCAGTCCTCAGAAAAGAGGGTCAGGGCGCCACAAACCGAGAAGTGCAAAAGGTGTAAAGAAACTGACGTTCATTGTGAGGTTGAAGAGGGGTCAAGGTATGTTGTTGTCGTTTTACGTGTGTTCACTCTTTTTCTTTTGTGAGACCCATTTTCTTTATCTACAGAAGGTGTAAACGTTGTATCAGAGGACACATAAAATGTGTCTTTGAGTCACACGCCCTTGCACAGGAACTGGAAAACGCAGCACATCAACAGGCAAAAAGGGATGGACAGGGGAAGACAGGGGAAGCGGGAGACAATAAAGGCATCGAAGCCCTGTTGAGAGAATTGATCGTGGTGATACCAGCATGGACAAAGGCAAACGAGTCGTTCGGTAGGGAGATTGTTGCGGAGCTGAAGGGAATGAGGGCGAAAGGAACGGAGTTTCAAGCACGTACGCTACAAGAAATTGAATCTATGCAAAGTAGGATTCAAGTACTCGAATCCGAGTTGATGAAAGGGGCTCGTGCAAAGGGAAATGGGCGTTGAGATGCTCTCTTGGGCAGTGATCTGTTGTGTTCTTTTGGTTACTGTTATATACTCAAGTGAATAAATTCCAAAAAAAAAGTAGAGAGAGACAATGAGCGGTCAACTTGAGGTCGTTCTTTCGTCCCAGACCATGGAATGATTAACATTTGATATTTATATACTCCATAGATTGTTGCGATTGGTGGTGGGTCATCTCTCATCATCACCATTTGAACTTGACAGGTTTCCGTTAGAGTTTCTGCTGTCCATTGCTATTGCAGTATCCCCCAATCAAATCTGAGAAATAAAGCTTTTCATTTATTCCCATTGTAGAATTAAAAAAAGAAGAAGTAGGGCTGAGAAATGACATTGGAATATGTTAAAAGAAAGTTTCTTAAAAAATTTAAACATCCAATCAAAACTTTTATCTGTGACCTGAGATTTTTTCAGACTGCTTACAGGAAGTCACCCAATCACACTACCATCCTTACATTTTGATGGCTTATGTTATTTCATCACCTCTCTGTTTAATCTCTACTCCTGAAATGGAGTGCCCATTAAACAGTCCTATCATCTGTCTGCCCTTTCACAATACCCCAATGGGATTGTTAAATCAAGCATTTTTTTCTAGGTGTTCTTGAAAAACTGCACTTGAAGGGCCGAACATTGTTCTCTTCCTGCACAATTGTCAGAGAATGACATCAGTTATGGGGTGACACCGAGATGTCATGGAAATATCATTTATTGGAGCGGTTTCTAGGATATTTAGATATGGAATGTACATAGAATAAATTAAGGTCTTTCTTCCTTTCCCTCACTCCCCTGCGTGCATATTCATTTGTGCTGTGTCAACAATGTCACTTCTGTAAGATTGATGTTGCTTCCTTCTCAACTAGCAGAAGCCCTGGGGTGCTTTATGCACAGTTTAAGTTCTGGAAAACTATCATTGTACTAGTTTGCCTTGTTCTTTGGAGGAATTTCATGCTCCTCTTTCCGAAACAAGTAGCTGAGGTACTTTCCAAATGTCTTGGGAGGGAATCCTACTCTATCGCGACAAGCACGAGTTTCCTAGATTCAACTCGCTTTTATTCGGTACCTAGTCTATCCTACAAGGCACATCAAATCGCTTTAGAAAAACTCAACTTTGTCTTTGCATCTGATGGCTAGAAGTAAACAAACGTCCAAGGATCTCGATCCTAATGAATCCCTTGCACAGTAGACTGCTAGCACCTCTTCTATCCAAATGCACCACAGCGTACCTGGCCAGACACGATATATCGTCAGGAGGTATTTTTTATTATTGATGTTATGTAAACTCAACACAGTGTGACAGTGTGACTTAATTCACCCTCAGTACATACACTACATTCTAATACTCGGAGCCGATATAATGCATCAATTCATCTACACCACTATGGTCGC
>Ga0153955_100059_pt1 | contig 76685 bp, 85 predicted proteins | sample TSFL039MetaG_FD_104744 | JGI IMG/M metagenome (GOLD analysis project Ga0153955, IMG submission 104744) | Attine ant fungus gardens microbial communities from Florida, USA - TSFL039 MetaG | ecosystem: Host-associated > Fungi > Mycelium > Unclassified | place: USA: Florida, Wekiwa Springs...
AAGCCTTATATACAGGAAATGATGGTCTGTGCACCTGGACAGAGCATCACATGTTCTACTGCCTATTGTTCTACATATGGCAGTTCTTTTGTGTCTATAATAGCAATAACTTAACCATATAAGGGGCTGTCCTTGTTGTGTTCAAGAATTGATGTACATCTATGGGTAATAGATCAGTGTTATACCAAACCTTGAGGTCCTTGTATCTCCACAGGATCTTATTGCCCTAAGGTTTATTTATAGTCATCAGAAGCGTATTGAAGAGAGCTTCCATGTGCACATGGAAGCGAATGTCTGCGTTTGGCGGTTCCTGAGATATCTGCTGATCAGTGTCCAGCACTGATTAACTGATATCTCAGTGAGTACTGATTGCTTTGACATGTTTTGGGCATCATTCGAAAGGTCTTCTTAAGGGCTTTCCGACATATTTTAGACCGTGGGAATCATGCAAGTATTCGTGGAGTTATTGGCTGAATAAAGTTTGTGACATTTCACCTTCTTCCACACTTTGCATGGTAGTGCTACCTCTTCCTTTATTCTCTTCTCTTTCTCTTCCAGACATTCCCACTTCTTGTGTCCCTTCCTTCTGCACCAAAAGCACTTCACCCTCTGTTCCACTACTTCCTGCCTCTTTACCTCCCTTACATCACACTACATCATTCTACTCCTCAACACCTTGAACCTATTTCCTTCCTTTGTTTTCTTCTTCTGTTTTTCTTCATTTCTACAGTTCTGGGAGAGGTGTCCAAACTTGCTGCATCGTCTACATAGCTTCCCTTCTCTCCCTTCCAATTCTGTTCTTAATTTGGTGAGAGCATGCCTTTGGTTGAGCATGTCACTCATGAGTTGGTTGTACACTTCTAAGGACATGGTGTTTTGTTCTTAGAAGGGCGAATTGTTGTATTTGATGAAATGGAAATATATTATGTTACCAGTTACTGACCCTTTTTCCTCAGCTCAACTACAGACTACTTATGTCTGCTAGGGTGCAAATCTTCACCCAGCCAGGTGCCTAATGCCTTATTGACTACTGCTCTAATACTAGGGTTACACTATTACTTCTCAGGGAAGATCCCTACTCTAATCATCTTTTTAAGGGCGTGACAATGTTCCTCTGTGTGTACTAGTTACAATGAACTAGCAGCACAAAGCTGATAAAGCAAAAGGTTTACAAGTAATCTACTAAGCACTACCTGTTATCAGGTCTGGTCTATGTGTGCACCCAGGTATAGTGCCCACAGTCTACCTCCAGGGTCTAAACTTCCTAGTCAGTCCACTTAAGCCTATGGCCTAGCTATGAGGAAGTTGGGATTGGTCTGAGACAACTACACACCAAGAGAGCAATGAGAGTAAAGTTAAACAAGGATCAAGGCAATTGGTGTTCTAGAAGTGTAAAACGAGTTCTAGTATAAGGAATGGTCATCCAAGTAATTCAGGTAGATGGCTCCCAACTCTAAGTCAGAGTAGACAAAGAGAACTTGTTGGAGTTCCCACTAATTGGTTCAGCTACTTATACATGAATGCATGTTTACAAGTATTTGTCTAGCTATTTTATCTTGTGCATCCCTTTTGAGTCACAGTGTCCTGCATACACTTGGTATCACCTAATAAAAGAAAAAAAAGAAAAAAAATAATCTGCTGCCATGGATTGTCTAGCTCACCTGCCATTTCATAACACTCCTCTTACTTTCTTTTTATCTTATTCTTCATCTTTGGACACCTCCACTTCTTATGTCCCTCTTCTCTACACTTAAAACATTGCACCTCCTCTTTTACTACCTCCTACCTCCTCACATCCCTTACTCTATACTGCATCACTTGACTTTTCAGCACTTCAAACCTGTTTTGAGGGTTCATCTTCTTTGTCTCCTCTCTTTCACTTCTATACTTTTGGGCTAGATGCCCAAACCTCCCACATTATCTGCACAACCTTCCTTCTTGTTATGAATTACCCAATTATCTCTAAGTCAATATTTATTTTCTTTTTCTTTTAATTATGTAATACCTTCAGATCAGTAAATAAGGACAAACAATCAAATGTGTATAAGTAGTATACAGAATCTAGCAAGGACTCTAACAAGTTCTCTTTGTCAAACTCTGACTTAGAGTGTGGTTAAGGTTAGGGTTGCACAATCCCAACTAAGATTGTTACACTAGAACTCGTTATCACTACTAGCTCCTGACCTCCTTGGTCCCAAGCAATCTAACTCTCATATTGATCTTGGTATGTAGTCGTCCCAGACCAATCCCAACCTCCTCATAGCTGGACCACAGGCTTAAGTGGACTGACTGGGAAGTTTAGACCCTGGAGGTGGACTGTGGGCACTATACCTGGGTGCATACATAGACCAGACCTGACAACAAGTGTTGCTTTTAGTCTACTCACACTTTCTTTGTATTTATCTTGTGCTATTGGTTCATTGTGACCAATCTACACAAAGGAATATTGTTGCATCCTTAAGAAAACAATTAGAGTAGGGATTTTCCCCTGGAAGTGATAGTGTAACCCTAGTATTAGGACAGTAGTAAGTAAGGCAATAGGCACCTGGCTGGATGAAGATTTGTGCCCTAACAGACATAAGTAGTCAGTAGTCAAAGCTGAAGAAGAAAGGTCAGTCAACTGGCACCACAATACATATTTTCATTTCACCACAACAACAATCCACCCTTCTAAGTACAATACACTATGTCCTTAGAAGTATACAACCAACTCATGAGTGACATGCTCAACCAAAGGTGGGCCCTTGCCAAATTAAGGGCAGAATTGGAAGAGAGAGAAGGAAGAATGTGTAGGTGATGTGGGAGGTTTGGGCACATTACCTGGAGATGTAGGAATGATGAGGAACAGAAGAAGAAGAGGGTAGTGGGGAACAAATTTGAGGTGCTAGGTAGTTGAGTAATGCAGTGTGGAGTGAGGAAGGTGAGGAGACAGGAGATCATGGAGAAAAGGCCATAATGCTTCAAGTGTGGGGAAGAAGGACACAAAAAATAGAAGTGTCCAAAAAGTAGAGAAAGGAGGAGAGAAAAAGAAGCGGCACTGCTGCAAAACATGTGGAGGAGGGTAAAAGAACATAGTGGGGCAAAGGAGCTTCCCCCAAGGGGAGCAAGGATGAGCATGAAAGAATGGATGACAAAATGGGAGGTGGTCACTTTTGTGGAGTGCTGGGGATGTAACTATAAGGGAACAAAAACTCAGGAGAACAGGGGGCAGGGTTTCCTGAGTAAAGAGTAGTTGTGTAATATGTGGTGTAGAAGTTGCAAAGAGGCATGGAATTGGAGAGACAGAGAAGCAGAAAATGGAAGAGCAGAGAGGGTAAAGTGTGGCATATGTGGAGGAAGAGATGCAATTATATGGAAGATAGAGCAAAATGAAAAAGGGGAAATTTTCTACCCACCCTATAGAATAGGAAAGAAAATGCTGTGATAGAATTGGGATGAAGAGATAGAACAGACAGTACCTAGGGCCCAGAAGGGAAGGGCTGGAATCACTAATCCAAGGAGAGTGGCAGAAACTGTCAATCAGAAGGCAGTGTAGAAAGGGGAAACGAGAGAAGTGAGGCAAACATTCAAGCCTCTATGAAAAGTGTGAATGAACGTGGGTATCGAAAGAATAGATACTCATAAAGGAAAAACAGTAAAAGCATTGCTAGACAGTAGAGCTATGGGAATGTTCATGAGCAGAAGTCTAGTAGAGAAGGGAGGATACAAGCTGATTAAGCTAAATTGGCCAATACAAGTGAGAAATATAGATAGGACGGGAAATAGTGGAGGTATGATCATGCACGAGGTGGAAGTGAACATATTCTACAAAGGACATGTAGAAAGAGTTTGAATGGATGTATGCAAATTAGCAAAGATGGATGTGATCTTGGGCATGCCATGGCTGGCAGCCCATAATCCAGAGATAAACAAGGAGAAAGGAGAAGTTAGAATGATAAGATGTCTACCGCTGTGTGGAAAAGCAGTAAAAATAAAAGAAAAGAAAAAGACAAGGGAGGATGAAAGGAAAATTGTCAGATAGGCAGTAGACGAGAAAGAGGATTGGGGAAGAGAGGAAGAAATGGAAGCAGATCACAGGAAGGTAGAGGAAATGGTACCAAAATGGTTCTATAAGTGGTTAAAGGTGTTTGGGAAGGTGGAGTCCAAAACAATGCTAGTTAGAAAAGTGTGAGATTATGCAATAGATCTCAACAATGACTTCAGAGCGAGCAAAGCAAAAGTACATCCTCTCTCTATAAACAAAAAAGAAGAGGTACAAAATTTTATTGATGAGCATCTAAAAAAGGGGTATATTAGACCTTCTAAATCGCCCTAGACTTCACTAGTGTTCTTTGTGGGCAAGAAGGATGGAGGAAAGCACTTAAAGTGCAGTTAAGGTTAGGGTTACACAATCCCAACTAAGATCATTACACTTCTCTCCCTTCTAACTCTCTCCTTAATTTGGCTAGAGCTCACCTTTGGTTGAGCATGTCACTCATAAGATTGTTGTATTGTTCCAAAGACATGGTATTATGTCTCTGAAGAGAAAAAAAAAGGTTTTGTATATATATGTAAAAAAGAAAATGTATTTCTTGAGAACATATTGTGTTCTTTTTCTGTCTCACTTGTATGTTTGCTGGGATGCAAAATCTTCACCCAGCTAGGTGCCTACTACCTTACTGACTACTGCCCTAATACTAGGGTAGACTATCACTTTATAGAGAAGATCTCTACTCTAAGTAGCTGTCATAAACCAGCCCAGACCTAAAATTGTATGACTAAAGAGATGGGAAAAATGGAAACTCTTCTCTGATAGATTAGACAAAGGATGCTAAAAATAGATTGGAAGATAAGATCGGATAAAATAAGGGTCACATGATGGAACCTTCTGAAAGGATCATGGGAAATTACTTAAGCATACACATAGACAAATAACATTTATGTATAAGTAGATAGAGCAATTCACAGAGGAACTTCATTGAGTTCTCTTTGTTCTCTCATAAATGTTGAGTATAATAAGGAAGTCATCTCGACCAGCCTTCTCATTATAGTAACCTTCTAAAAAGCAACTACTATTCTTCTACATAGACTGATCATAATAGACCAGTAGTACAAAGTTGATAAGGTAAAAGGCATACAAGTAAACTACTAAGCACTACTTAATTGTAAAGTCTGGTCTAGGCTAGTATCTAAGCTTGGTCCTAACTGTTTACCTCTGGAGTCTAAACTTCCCAGTCAGTCCACTTAAGCCTGTGGCCCAGCTATGAGGAAGTTGGGATTGGTCTGAGATGACTGTACACTAAGAGAGCAATGAGAGTTAAGTTGGACAGGGATCAAGGTGATCAGTGTCCTAGAAGTGAAAACAAGTTCTAGTGTAAGAGTTTAATCTTTGGTAAGTGACCTCAAGCTTAACTCTACTCTAAGTCAGAGAGAACTCATTAGAGTTCCTATTATGGTGTACACTACTTATACAAGTCCACTTATTTACTGATATGACAATATTACATAATTAAAAGAAAAGAAAAATAAATATTGACTTAGAGGGAAAAGGCAATTCATAACATCTTAGACTTAACAACATCTTTTGCTGCTTGTTTAACTTTGCTTTCTAAACCTTTTTGAATACCAAGTTTACCAATCACAAAAAAGTGGTCATTTGTGATAAATGCAAAATCTGAGAAATCTGTTATCTTAGGCTAGAAATAGATTTTAGCCTGAACAATCAATAAATCAAATGCAAAAGATCCATTCCAAGAAACCATCAAATAATTTGACTAGCTGACAAGAATTTATGTACAAGATGTGCAATCTACCCAAACAGCATATTTCAAAATTTAATCTGAAAAGCAAGGAAATGCAAGGTAATAAATTAACCATCAGACATCAAGCATTATCATCATCGTCCCAATCATTCAAACCCAAATCTCTCACACTTGAGATCGCAATCCTCATCACTTGTTTCTCATGCCCATCCAACAACTCAGACGACAACCTTTCCATCTCCTGTAACATAAACTCTTCAAGCTGTTCATACAAACTAACATCCTCTTTATCTAATCCGTCTACGTCTCCAACTCTTGTTAATCGAATGGATCGCCCTTTCCGTTTGTCCGCAAGAGCTTGAAGATGATGTTTTGTAATATCAATGATACTATGACGATATTCTTGTGGAAGATTCAAACGACCGCCAATGACAAGTAAAGAATCCGTGAAGCATTTGTAAAGGGAAACAAGGAAGGAGGCATCAGATTCAGAACGAATGCAAGACACAAGTTGATTAAAAGTTGCGGTAACCATTTGGGTTGTGAGCGTATTACTGGATTTTCCACAATCCAAGAGTCGTGGAACAATCCTAAAAATCATTCAATCAACAGCGACACTCGTGGACGATGTATAACTCACATAGCAGTGGCCTCCCGAACACCTTCATGAAAGTTGAATTTGAGACACGGTATACAAATTTCAAGCGTCTGCGACAGATAAGGTGCATATTTGCCTCCAAGAGTCGAACAAATAATCAGTAATGTTTCGAAGGCTTGACATTTTTCCTCCAGAGCATAAGTCTTGACACCCATCGTCTGACCATCTACCATCACAGTCTCCCAGCCACCGCGGTCGTTGTTAATTTGCTCCTCTTCATCTGCTGAACATAGAATGAGGAAATCAAATTCATAATAAAACCGAGGGTATACATACTATATGCCGAAATGTCCATCTTGGCATTCGCAATTTCTAAAACATAGGGCATGACTAAAGGTAGATAGGGTTCAAATTCTACGCCAAGAGCCTGTCCAATTTTTGCCCACGTTGAAGTCAGGTAATACACCAACTGAGTATCATTCGGATCTGCAGGGCTCTCTAATACACCGTCAGACATAATATGGGGATACAAACGTAAAATTGACTTTGGATGCGAACGAGGAGCTGTATCAGCGTGTTTGAGTCTGGACGGAAGATATCACGACCGACCGCGATGGCTATATCAAGATGAATTATCAAATATTATTGAAACAAAGAATAGGAGATAGTTACCGATGAGGCCAGCACATTCCATGGCCTTGACCCTCAGGCGTTGATGTTCCCTCTTTGCATTCTCTGCATTCCTCAATACGTTTAAAAGGAGAGGCATGATGACAATATAATGTTTTGCAAACGTTGATTCACTCGCGTCAGCTACCATGGCTAAAGTCGTAATAACTTGCTCTTGTACGTAACCATGTGTCTGTGACCCGTCACCTGTAGGGTTGAGAAGACGCAAAAGTCGTTGGACAATGGGGTCGAGGTAAGGTACCAGAGTGTCGTGCTCGACACCTTCGCAAAAATTGATAAGGGCGGCAGCGGCATGTGAATGTACTCGAGGCTCAGGATCTTCGAGAGTAGGTATAAGAACTGAAAAGAGCTGCTGATGATAACGTTTTTGCATGACTTCCTGAGAAGAATATCAGTGTGTATAATGAAGTCGGTAAATGAGCGTACCTCGAGGTCGGTGCACAGCTGGCCTCTACCTCAATGAGAGACATGGGACAGGCAAGAGAGCAACGACTGGGGCTTACATGCATTGACAAGCGGCGTGGCGTACGCGAGGATGGGCATCACAAAACATGGGAATGATGGTTCTTAGCTAGAAAGTGAGAAGCATCAGGTACAAAATCGACTGAAACTCACTGTACGATATCATCGAGTACGTTAAGCATATCATTCCCGGTTCCTTCGGCAATGGCTGCTATAGCCATGAGTCCAGCATGACGAGCTCTCCAGTCGTAACTGACGAGCATGGAAGGAATTTTCTCGAATGCCGGGGGAAGGACTGCACGGCCACCCAAGGCGCATGCAATACGATCGACGGATTGTTCATAGAGGGAAGGAGTCGAGTCATCAGCAGTTCCAGATGACAATGAAGGCTAGTACAAGTTGAGAGGGTCATCTGCAAGGAGATAAAAAAAGACTGACATCGTCTTTTAACCAGACATTGATGTCTTGGTCGTCATCGAACTCGCTCATACCGTCCAAACAGGCAGTGACTACAATGCTTACCCAAGTGACGTTGTTCCTGAACATGGCAGGTTTTGCCTCGGACAAAGAGACCATAAATTCAACAGCAGCTAGCCTCATGGAAGACATGGCATCGGCATCGGTGTCGATATGAGGCTGGGTCGACGTGGGTGGAAAGTCGAAAGAAGAGGGGTATGGACGGGTGAGAGTAGGCGTGGGACCTGGGTCGATATGGAGAAGAATGAGTTGTGGGAATAAAGTGAGGATGGAGTGTATATGGGGAGCAAAGAGAGAGGGATGGGAGGAGCAGAGGGGCATCAGGGTGGTCAGGCATTTAGTGACTTGTTGATATAAATTTGACTGGGCAAGCATGTGGATGCTTTCCAGCATGCAGCGAAGCAACGAGCTAGCCCGCACCAGCTGGTGCCCATCCGCTACGCCCAGATATTCAACGCTCGCAACAAACGCCGCATGCCGCACAGCGACACTTTCACTGTCCTTCAGTCCCTTTTCGAGGACGCCGACAATAACATCTACCTGCAGGTCCATCACCAGATTTGGACAGCCAGAAAAAATCCGGAATGCACTTTCACGGTCTGCCATCGAAAACGCCTGCGCCTGGAGGGCATGCCAGGGCCGGCCTCTTGCCATCTCATGATTGGCCAGGTCAGTTATGGCATCGACAGCCTTTCTACGGACATCAGGGACCTGTTCATGTGAGAGAGTTGATAGGAGGAGGCGCTGCAAGGTGCTGAGGGTATTGGCGGAAAGGAGGTCGTACAGCGGCAGACCTGGCGCCGGCTGGACTCGAAACAGCAACCTACGGAGCAGAACGAGTGAAAAAGAGCGCATCACATCCTGTTCGGCCACAATGGCAAACTGGGCAAGCGCGAGCAGATATTGCTCCGGCCTTTGCCCTAGCCGTTCATTCACAGCTTGCTCTGCACTGTCCACATTCAGCCGCAGCTCTGACACAGAATAAGCACTCACTTTTGTCGTATTTCGTTGTCGCCCTGGACCAGATTCGACAGGATCTGCCTCAGCTCGGCAGCGATTTCAGGCTCAACAATGGACTCCATCGCAGTCGTTTGGTGACTTGTCACGCTTATGTCAGTGACATATCGGCTATGCATGGAACTGCCATTCCGGGTTGAATCTGGAGACATAATGTCTGCACTTGTATAAAAACACTACTAACACTCTTTTGGGCCCCAACCTATCGGACTACAAATCGTCAAGCCTTGTAGTGTCAACTAAAGGGACTTGCAATTAAAAATCTACTTGAGGCGATATCTCGGCATTTGCCAGAATCAAACAAAGATTTCATTGTGGTCACAAGCGTTATGGCAAAAAGATAATCAAGTGTATCATCACGTTATCTGGTGTCATTGACTTTGATCCTCATGCAGCTTGTAGTTTGTCTGGAACTGACGTGGGAAACAATGTTGATCGATAATACGTCTAGTCGAGAAACTTGTCTGCTGTTTCCACCATGGTCAAGCGAGCCAAATCCCCAGAAGCTGTAGAGGACTCCAAATTTCTTACCGTCGTCCATCCATTCCCTCTGAACGCCAATATGGAGGTCCTGAATGATTTTAAAGAGTTTATGTTCTGGTTGGCCAGCGTCGTCGGTAAAGATCACGCACTTGGCGTATACCACAAGCCTTCGGTGAGTCTTAGCCCATTTACACTGTTAAATCACTTTTAACATTACTCAAGGCCCGTGGAATGGTTGTGGCAGAAGTCAGCAAATCCTTCGGAGAGTTCAACAAGTTGCTTGGAGAGCACTCATGGAACCGATTCTTGCGTAGGTCTTCAGCAGAGGAAATGGAGAGAAAATCTCGCGTCTACTTTAGCACTTATTCCAATGCCCGGGCCCTGCAAAAGGATGGTACGCGTAATTTTGATTCTATTATTCAGCACTTCAGTTGATGCTTTCAATAGGATGGAAGAATATTCTTGCAGATGATGAGCTTTTCCGCGAATTTCGGCCCATCAACAAGTTGGTATCTCTTTGTCGTTTTGCTGAACAAAGGTTCGAAATATTTCAGAAAAATTCAACACCCATATCCCATCCCTGTATGGTGTGATGTACCATACGAGGATCCGACGAATAAACGAATCTGTCGCCCTCTTCCTGTACAAACCAAAGCCCCACCTACGAAGGCTCCGGTGCCAGGTGCGCATTGTGCTCGTTTCCAGCCTTCAGGGTGTTCTGAATCTCCATCGTCGCAGTCCCTGGATCTACCGCTTGGATTTCCCAGAGAACGGGTGGAAAACCATCTTTCGAGCAGAAAGTCGAAGGCTCAAAGGGAGGCATTAAGAGTCCTGTGAATCCAGATGCTTGTGAATTTCATTTCTTAAATCAGTTCTTTTTTTTTTTCAAATGAGACACAGGGAAAACACCAATAACCCCTCTAACTTCATCAAAATCAGGATCTACGCCCACTTCTTTCACTCCATCTGTTGTTTCATCCAAATCCGCGTGGACGAAGCCTCTTGTATCTTCCTGTATGGCTACGGATGACGCCGCCACCTCTATATCTCGTCCAATAAGTCCCACATCTACTATCGTTAGCACTGAAGGTTTCATCTCTGCCTCTCCTCCCTTCATGATTTCTCACTCGCTTCTACCAGGTCTAGTTACCCCATACGCTGTCACTTCCAAACCGATGAACCCTGCTGGCTCGTCGTCAATCACGATGCTCCAGACGCAGTTTGCTGGTACTTCTATTTCGGACAATGATTCAATTATAGCCTCTCCCTCTTGTGACACGGTCTCTGACTCTGATGAAGACTCAGGGGATGAATTTACTTTCCCTCTTGCTTCTGAAGTCATATCAGTTAATGATCTCGAATCAATCGTCTCTGGAGAAGAGCCCCGCGCAGGCAAGGGTCCTGGCAGAGGGAAATTCTCACCAGGGAATGTCATTAGTCCTAAACGAAATGAGACACAAGATCAAAATAATAACGTGTGGACCAAAATCCCAAAAACCACGAAGCGGACATTCTCAAAGATTGTCGAAGAAAAGGACGTGTGCCCTGACCATGGGACGCTATGCTCGAAGGGGATATGTACTGTCATGCAGAGAAGGAAGAGGGAACAGGAGCGAGAGATGAAGAGGGCTGAAAGAGCTGCCATGCGGAAGTTGAAGAACAAATCGCAACCAGGAGGTGATAGTGGAGGACTCAGAAGTGGAAAGAAAGATGGTAGTGGTGATGATGATGATGATGATGCGAAGACTGAGGTTGGTGATGATACGAGAAGTGTTGTCACTTACAGCAGTCGAGCGTCGGCAAGTGTGGCTAGCGATTCCAGGAACTCACTTGCTGGCACCGATATCAACACCCGATCAAGAGGACCGGCTCCCAGTGCTACCGGCTCAATCGCCAGTTCCATCAGAGGTGATTGGGGTCCCCGAAGAAGTACGTTCAATCTCTCTTCCACTGGCGTAATTTCACCGATTACCCCCAAATTACAGAACGGAATGCAAGACACCGACAGCAAAATCATTCTCCTTCCGAGTCTCGTACTTTCGATGCAACTTTCAATTCAGATATCCCAGATGATTCCTTTTCCATATCAGACAGACTCGAAACCACTGCCGTTAGTAGTGCAAGACCTACATATGGCGGAGAAGGCTCGACCATCGCCTTGAATGCCAACAGTGTGATATCCTATGATGACGATGACGATGACAACTATGCTGATGCTATGTCTGTCACTTCCCATTCCTTTGTGTCGACGATGAAACCAACACTGACACGCACATCAATTGCGCCGGTGTCTGTGTCGTCGTCGTCGTCGCGATTGTCCTATGCTCCTTCTGTTGGATCTAACAAACCAAGGAATTTCAAGTCTGTCAAATCAAATGAAAGTACCATCGACGTGAAAGCTCAAGGCAAAACTAATGCTATACTCCACAGCCCACAACAACAACCACGCCGACGAGGGGAATTTGATGTAAAAGGGAAAGGCAAGGAACGACGGAATATGAACGGAGAACCCAGCAAGATTTTGCAGGACGACAAGAGCAAGAAAACCTGGGATGAGATGGTTGAGGAAGATATTTCCGAGTTGGGTTCAGTTATGGAGTTCTAACGTCCCTTGCCAAGTATGGCTTGGTAGTAAGTGACTCTACAGGTGGTATGAGACATGAGTTTTGATTCTTGTCGACATGTCTGGAAATAAGTACAATGACAACAATTCTTGTATTTGTATGAATGCGGTCTGTTAAATTTTTATCATTTACCTCTTATCAAGGACCTAGTGAAGATTTCCGCATTTCACTGAAAAAATATTGTACTAGTCATTGGAGCTAACACGTTGTAAATCTGTCATATGTGGGCTACCAGGTTTCTGATCTCGACGATGGGTGACAAGTCACTTTATACTGGAATCCCTCGCGAATCTCATGTGTTCATATGAGAACCAGGTGAGCCAGATTTCGCGTGCGTGCGTATCTAATTAATAAGAACTAAGAATGAACATTGTTGGGTTGTACGTCAGGTGAAGTGCAAGTCATATCTTTCATAATAGTATCAAAGCAAGCTCTAAATAATACAACAAACAAATAAGAGGACAGTTAATGCATGTACAGTCAATGAACGTGATACTAATGCACAAAGCAACCGATGCAAGCGACAGAAAGAAATGAAGACTACAAGCTCACGAGAGAAAAAAAATCGTTCCTCTCAAACTCAAACCTCGAAATACTCCCATGCCTCAACCAACCCATCTGTAAGCTTACTGACGGCGACCCACGTCGGTAAAAATGATAGAACTTCTTCAAATGCCGGGATCTTTGCACTTCTAAATCCACCTTTGGTCGGATCCTCACCTTGTCCAGGTACACTGGCACTTGCACTCGCATACTCTGCCCATTCACATGCCACCTTGCCCTTCAGCCCCTCACCTAAGCCGATATAATCTCTCCACTCAACGTCGACCACGAATTGCTTATCCCACTTGCGGGACCACAATCGGAGCTCGGTGATACCAGGATCTCGAATAACATATGTTGGCTGCATACCACGCATAGCACCCTCAACAGTATATTTGACAATCATGCGGTTGGAGAAGTAAAGTCGGCAATTACGAGTGTTACGACCTTGGACAGTGATACGCGCAGAGGTAGATGAGGTACGCAGCAATTCAGCATGAAAGAACTTATGCGAACCAAATACATCGGGGTATAGTAGCGATGTTGAAGTCATGTTCGTAGTATTCTGAGGAACCACGCGTTCGGTGGCACTCCCGGGCTGAGGGATCATATCATCTCCACTGGGCCAACTACACGCTGTCAATCCTGGCTTCATGTGACTTTTTAAGCATTCAACCTGTTTTCCTTGAGCACTCGGAAGGGTGGGTACGACATCACCACGCAGATATTCAGGGGCACCATATAGAGAGGTGACTACCTCACGGATAACAGGAGTACTAAACGCGCTACCGGGATCACCTGAGATCGAGGAACCGAGTAGGGAAGATTTAGAAACTACAGCACCCTCAAGCTGGACTGTTTGCTGGAAGTAAATCTTTAGGGGTGCGTTTATGTCGAAAGGGAAAGACCAGAATGTTACCCAGAGGTAGAACATGACGAAGAGCAGAAGAAGCATTGACCCAACACTCCTGTGGATCTGGAAGCTGAATGGAGCAAGTGGAATGATAAGCAGGAAACCGATGAAGGAGGCCAATGCATAGACTGGAAGGGTATATGAATGAATCGAATTTACATGGAAGGAACAAAAGGACAGGAAACATACCAGCAACCTTGCTATTCCCATCGGCCAACGTTTGGCTCGTAGCATCCAGAGCCATGTTGGCAATATGTGCTAACATAATAACGGGTGCAGGAACAACGAAAATGAATTGGAGCAACCACCAGTCAATTTTTCCTCCGTGGTCGAAATCATGTTTTCTTGTACTCCTCTGACCACCGTTCTCCGTATATCCACCGTGCTCGCTGTCAATCTCCTGATTCAATGGTGTAGACTCTGAAGGTTCTTCGCAATGATGATGGTGACTATGAGATGATCGAGAACTTGAACGTGAACGTGACGGAACAAAAACTCTGTTGGAGTTCTGTACAGAAAACACCGTCTCAGTTGATCTCATAGCACATGCTAGCCACAATCCGAGACTCCAGAATGTGATAAAATATAAGGCACCAATTTCGGCCTTGCCAATGGCTATAGTGGAAAGGAGCAGAAGAATCCAAGACAGGAAATAAGATTGGAGAAGGATAGTTTCTTTTTGGTTTTCGGGCAAGGATTCGGCAGGATTATTGTGTGAGGAAAATGGAAGATCGGATGAGATTGTCCAGGTGAGCGAAATGAAACTGACGGCGGTGAGACAGAAAAAGACGACGTAAGGATTAGAATAAATGATCTAAGTCTGGCATTAGCAGGAGCGAGATGACTCCATTGGAGACGCACGTAAGGGCTTGCCGTGATGAAAGTGAACACTAAGAATGCCTGCACTCCTATCGTAATGATGATAGCAACCCAAAACTTGGACCATCGCCACATCAAATGAAAGTCGGTGAACACACGAGTCAATAACGAGGCACCAGGCGCCAATCGATCTTCCTGCAGGCGCCCATCGGCGGCTTGAATGACAGCTTGAACGAACAGGAGGCCAGTTAGGAGAATAGGACCCAGAATGAGGAAAAGAATATTGAAAATGTACAATGAGTTGAGCGGGAATAACACAAGCCTAGATGAGAATACTTGACAAAATGAAAGTCTCGTCAGTGATCGGATAATGACTTGTCACTTTGATACATACAATCAAAGTAGACCGCAGGGACATATCTGTCCGGATCATGTGTCTTAGAGTCATTCAAGAGTGCATTTCCAGCGCCTCTTGCAGCTTCCATCATGGCCCATAAGCTCTGTTGGTGGCCATCCGTATACGGCACGGCGTCATATTTTGTGTGATATCTACTTCGGCCCTTGTAGAATGCGAGGTCAAGACCTTGCATGTCAGCAGCTTTGGTGTACACGGAGTAATCGGTGTCGGATTTTATGGCTCCCCGCTTGAAAGCATCAGCAGAGAGGGCATTAGCATGAGGGCGTGGCACATTGCGACTCGTAAACGCGCGGAGTACGGCTGATGATGTAGCCCGAAACAGGATTGGCCGACTAAGTTTAAAAACTTAAGCGTTCAGACAACGTGGAAAGCACGCCACCTACCCTCCTGATGCGGCTCCCTCGAGGTTGAGGAAAGAGTCTGGAATTCTAGACCACGGATGCTGGAGAAAGCTGTATCAGGATATAAGTGTCAGTGAGATGAACAGATAAAATAGTACGGCTTACGCGTGGGCACCGTTAAGCCAGTCTTCCTCGCCATTGTTGATATTAAACACTGATGTCCGTTCAACGCGATGCTTGGCAAAGTATTCGATGAGCTGAATGAGGGTAACAACACCCATACCATCGTCTGTGGCTCCAGGTGCTGTGGACACAGAGTCGTAGTGGGCAGAAAAGAGAACCCCGCCATTGTCACGATAGTCAGGATTAGTCCCATCAATTTTGACTAGGATATTGGTTCCTTCAAAGTAAACACCACAATTGGAAGCCCAAGAACCATTTGAGAGTAGGTCGTCGACGACTCGTACATGAGAATTCTGTTCTGCGATAGAATACACTCTAGAAAGAATATATTCACGGGCATAATCGTTGGCGTGAGAGTTGTAAGGATGTGGTCTCTCTGAGATCTAGCGATTATGCATTAGAGTCGGTTTAAAAGAAAAAAAGAATAGTTACGCGGTGAAGGTCGATGTAGGCGTCTTGTATGTTCAAACCTCGTTGGTCGTTTGGAACGTCCGGCAAAACATTCTCCCAAAAGACGAGAAAAAGAATCAGAACGTAAGTGAAGAGAACTACATATGAAACAGTTCCCTTGCTAAAAGATGCAGCCCCAAAAAACATCGCTGGGTGCGGATGAAATGTAAATAAAACGTGCTCAGATTGCACCATGTATTACTATCAAATTTCCCACACTCATGAAAGACAGCCTATACAGTATGGCGAAGCTCATAAAGCGTACATACCAAACCACCCGAAGCTGAAACATACTGGAAGTCCCAGTCGAGCTACAGAAAAGGCTAATGAGCTCGATGTCCAAACACTAATGACCTTAAAAACAGAGTCACCGAATTGCACAAGAACAAAGCATTAGCTTCCCTATTGCTCGGAATCACTGGTGCCAGCCTTTGATTTTGACACAAGACTGGTACTGGCCGCTTATATAAGAATCTACGGAGTCAACTACCGCAAGACTCAGAGTTTCGATTCGATATAGTGAACACTCCACTGGGTTTGGCAGCATCCCCGAGGAAGTGTGCGATTTGAATGGAACCCCGGTCTAACACCATGGGACAACGTAAAGAAGTCAATGATGGGCCAGCTATGACAAGATATTTATTTGTCGCTTGTTGCATATTATCACAAGCTATTCTGGGGTGGGAGAGGACTGACAGATTTGTCCCCCAGAAGTCCAACGTGCCGGGTAGGCCCGATTTTCGTCCTCGCATGATGTGAGAACAGCCATAGCGTGAGCCGAAATGTCTATATTCTTCTCAATTATAACGGAGTAGCTTCAAGTGTTCAAAGCGTATAACACTTCCAAAGAACACAGAAATCTCAAATGAAGTTCTCATTCCTCCATGTTGCTTTCTATCTGCCCGCTGCACTCGCCATTTGGCCAAGACCTCGAAATCTGACAACCGGCGATACGCCTATTCGTCTTGCATCCGACTTCTCAATCAACTTTTTGCATATACCAAAAATCCCTCAAGACCTTTCAGACGCAGTTTCTCGCACTATGAAATTTCTCACAACCGACCAGCTGCAAATACTACTCCCCGATCGGGGAGCTTCACTCTCTGATGTTATTCGCTCAGCTCGAACTTTACCATCTCTGACGATCAGTTTATCAAACCCTTCTAGTCAATTGAGAAGCATCAGTGAAGATGCGGTGGCAGGACTTGGAGTCACTGACGAGAGCTACACTCTCCTTATTCCAACCACTGGTGCTGCAATACTGGATGCGAAAACAGCATTAGGCTTATTGAGAGGATTGGCTACCTTCGAGCAATTATGGTTTTATTTGGATCATATGATCTATACATTGCAGGCACCAATTCAAATTGAGGACTCTCCAGCCTACGTGAATTAGACTTTTGAGATTTATAACCCAACAATCACTAATAAAAATAGCCATACCGAGGATTCATGTTAGATACTTCACGCAATTAGTGAATGGCCAATCCCTTCCTCATCATAGTAACCTGTGCTCATCTCATGCTCCTAGTTTCCCAGTTTCTGACATCAAACGCACCTTGGATGCCATGAGCTGGGTCAAGATTAATCATTTCCACTGGCATGTAGTTGACTCCCAATCCTTTGCTCTTGTCGTCCCTGGATTTGAGGAACTAGCTCAGGAGGGTGCATACTCAGCAGAACAAATTTACACTTCGATGGACGTCGAAGATATTGTTTCCTATGCTGCCTCAGTATGTTTATCATCAACATTCCATCAAACCTATTGCTGATCCTTTTTCAGCGTGGAATTGATGTAATGGTTGAAATTGACATACCAGGCCATTCCTCTGCAATTTCTAGGTCCCATCCAGAACATATTGCATGCCCGGAAGCTACTCCTTGGAGACAATTCGCCGGAGGTACGTTTTAGTCTTCTAAGAGAACAATTTGTCCTACTACGCACACCTCCCAATACAGAACCTCCTGCAGGCCAACTTCGCCTCGCAAGTTCAGCAACAACCAACTTCACGGCTGATATGATCAAGGCAGTTTCCTCTATGTTCCCTTCCAAATTGTTCAACACTGGTGGAGATGAGATTAACATCAACTGCTATATGGAGGACGAATCTACACAAGAGGATCTTAGTGAGCCCTGTCTCGTGTGAACGAAAGATACAAACAACGACTTTTGATTGGCAGAGTCACAAGGAATAACATTAGAAGAGGCACTTGATACATTCACGCAAGATACGCATTCTGTATTAGCCAATGCAGGAAAGACGCCAGTTGTTTGGGAGGGTCATTCGCGTCAGATTTACCCGGGTAACCATTTATTTACATGGCTTTTTTAGAGATGGCCCTTGAACATCAAGTCAATCTCCGAAATGACACCATTGTCTTGTGGGTGACCTATTTCTTCGTCTCAGCAACCTCCAGCCGTTGACTAATTACAGAGTATGGATATCTTCTGAACATGTTGGAGCGGTCGCCCAAAAAGGTTTTCGACTGATTCACGCAGCATCAGACTTCTTCTATCTCGATTGTGGAGGTGGTGGATGGTTAGGGAATAATATAGATGGAGGTAGCTCATGCGGTGTTTACAAGACATGGCAAAAATCGTATTCCTTTAATCCCACAAATGGATTATCAGATGATCAATTCGATCTGGTCATGGGTGGTATGGCTCGATTTTTTTACCTTGGATGTCTATCCTTATCTCATGAAATTGATAGGTCAGCAACTTTTATGGGCTGAACAATCCAGCCCATCGAACCTTGACTCGCAGGTATGGCCGCGCACTGCTTCTTCAGCGGAGTTGTTCTGGTCTGGCCCTGGAGGAGACGTGAGAACTGCACTGCCAAGGTTACACGAGGTTAGGTTCCGCTTCGTTCGAAGAGGGGTTGGCGCTATTGCACTCCAGCCTGAATGGTGCGCCTTGAGGCCGAATGCATGTGATGTCGATGCATGATCGAGGATAATTGATTCACCTTCAACAAAGTATTTTGAATCAGTCGATATATGATACAAAATCTGTCTTGGTAGTTTCCCACATCATGACCATGCTGACCATTGAAAGTTCTCAACAGAATAATGCCGGACAATAATGCATCAACGATAAATATAAATCTGTACACCGCTGTCAGGCCAGACGATAAGTGATTTCGGCAGTTTAACATTCGAGGTTTAATTCCTCGAGCAGATGTAAAGATAGGTTCAAGAAGAAAAAAGACCCCTTAAAATGCAATGATTAAGCCTCAAACAACTTAGGATAAATGTATTCATAATTCGTGCCTGTGCTCATGAGTCTTATGTTTCCAATCTCTCTCTTGGTTGTTTTTTTAACCACCCCTGTATGACAAGCGCCTTCGGACAAGCGTTTGATTCTCCCTTTCCATCCGTCGTATTGTACATCTCTTGACAGCATTCATAGAGAGACCGAAGGAAGGTATCGCATTTTTCTGGATGATATGTATTTTTGTTCAAACATGCTTGGAGATGGCAGGCTAAGGAAGCAAATCAGAAAGAGGCTACCGTTTTCTATAGTCGCACTCGCCTTCCGACTGGCAAGGAGAATTCTAGTTTCGATTTTAATAGAGATATCGCAATCCAGATACTGTGCACACCGTCGGCATTGGGGATGGTCTGACACTGAACATCTATCACTGTCGACCTACATAAACCAAGACTCGTGGTAAAGGCGGACGGGATTTCCCGACTATGTGGGTCACTCAAAAACGGTTATCCCTTCCAGTGTGTTCAAAACATGGTAGTATTCACGTTTATTGTAATACAGATTTTGCGATAAGCATCTCGGTGGTCCAGCTTGGATACAGGGTGTAGCTACAAGTGGCGCGGCCGCCCCGGGTTTGTTTCGGCCTTTCGTGTCATGTTTGCGCAGGAGCTGTGCCGTGCTGTACGTCAATCGAAACCAACTATTTCAGCCTATTCATGAGCGAAGACTTATTATGGGTTCGACTTGGACCTTTGGAGTCCTACACTCCCCAAAACATCCATGCCTCCACCTACAACTATTGAACGTCGATTTTCCGACGGGCAACGGGGGACCATCACAGTCGCCCTGCTCGTGTCACTTGGTGCTGCTATCATCGTCGCTCTTTTGGTTGTTATCCTGGTCCTCTTGAGAAAAAGGAAGAATCAATCCCAAGATATTCCTTACGGTGTGCCTCCTCCTATTGGCACTCATAAGTCCAAGATTTCTGGCACATACATGAAACCTTTACTCGAAAACGACCTTGATCGCAGCGAAAAACCCTTACATGTAACCCTTCAATTCACCGACGAGAACGCTCGTCAAGGCCGTGATACCTCATCGCACAACCCAAACGAGCCATCCCGCACTTCTTCACCACATCCCCTTCCTCTTCCCTCGTCAACTTTGTCATCATCTGGCCCTCATCAAGATGTGAATCCTATCAATGATCATCCTAATAAACGCCCCTCATTCCCACCACTAGTGATTCCAAACGATCCGCAATGCTCGCAAACTCGAAATCTTAATGCTGACGAAGGTTCATCACCTGCACAACTTCCCTCAACAACTTCATCACCATCACTATACTCGCAACAAACTGCGGAATCCGCTCCAATTAAACCTGGATTTTTTGAAATACCCCTATCTCCAGAATGCCCATATGGTGAACGACGCACAACTCTTCTTGTTGGCACTCTCCTCAAAACCCGGGCCCAGCGTAATCCAAAGGGGCTTGTACATGCAAACAGCCAAATATCACACATTGAGCATAGCGAGTCTATCAGATCTGTTATTTTCACTCGCCACGACAGCCAATCCTTTTCAGAACGATATAGGTCAAAAAAAGAGAAGAATACTTCATGTGGCTGATACGGAAATTTCAAAGGAGGTATTGGTGGTTAACAATCTTTATGGATCAGCTAGATTGTTACCCCACGCTCGCATGGAGCGGACCGACTTGGTCCTGCTCGACTCTTGCGAATTTTAATCTCTTTGATGTATCAATTATCCAGTTTTCTGCATGTTCACCAGTGATTTTATACTCAAATACGCTGCAATCTTCGTTCCCATGACTGTTTTATATCATTATGGACATATCACACTTATAATCTACCGTAGTGACCACAAATTGTACTTCTGAATTGCTTCTCAACTAACATCCCGTTCCTGCGCCTCGTAGCCTTAAAGGTGGGCACAAAGTTGCAAAGTTGTCTCAATCACCAATTCGTCACCTTGAATTGCTGTTTCCGTTTTTCGACATGTCTATAGCTCCTTCTCATGAGCTCTCTGTTTCTAAATCGGCCTCAGAATACCCAAAACAGTACCAGGACCAATCCATCAAATGAGTTTTGTATTCTTTTTCTGTTTCTAATATGCAAACCCAGAATTAGTATTCTCCATTCAATTAATAACACTATAGGATTCAACTGCGCCAATCATCGATTTCTGAAAGACGGAGTGGTGCTTTCATGTCTTAGTTTTATAGCCTTTTCTTCAGAATTTAATGAATCCAAACGTCACCTGGACAACTGTTCAGGTACATTTCCTCTGTGGCTGCCCTATCGTGTCCCTGTGGACCAAATTCATAATATAAAGCCTATTCATGAGCTTGACACCATTGTGAACCTGAATGAACATTTTATACCTGCTTGCATATTGTAATTTGTATTGGTTGCACCCGTAGCACAGGAATTAAGTGCTAGGTACCTATCACAAACTCCACCAACTCAACAAAGGCAAGGTGGTATCTGACAGGCATCGCCACGCAGGCGGAGCTACTCCGAAAAGTGAGCGCAGTTCATTTCCCATTTGGTAAATCTTCCCTTCGGAATGCCGACATGATCGATTCCCAACTTTATTGAAAGTTTCGAGCTGGTATCTTATCAGCTGAAACAAGTTCTATAGCCTCGATGGACAGTTGTGATTCATTAAAAGACGCGACAAGATGAGTCAACAAATCTCTTTCACTAGACAACTGGATCTTGACAGGAAGAGTACTGTCTTTGCCGTATGCGCTGAGATGGTCTTGCTTTGTGGAACTGGTAGGTCTCCAGCTAGCTAGCCTTGTCCTCCCTTTGTCGTACAGTAGCTCACCTAAATCATTAAGTCGTCTTTTTACGTCCTTTGAATGAGCAAAACGGATAATTTGAATATCCAGGCTGGTTCACACAAGGTTGAGCGTTCTGTTGTTCCAAGAAATAAATTAACATGCAGTTTTGCGATGTTCAATATCATTTAGCATACGTCAGCCTTGTGAGTAACTGCTGACTCGACTTCAATATTTGCCATGGCTCACCTCGCTCAGCCTTTGTTGTGCAAAGAAGTTAAGGGTAATGCGTGTATATAATACCATAATGCCTTGATCTGTATCACAAGAAAACTCGTACAGGATATCGCACCAGTATGCGATTACTTGATCATTGCTCCAATTTAATCTTCTTCATCAGCAGCCCATGGTCAGGACTTTCAGGCTCACGTTTGATTCGAATATACCCAGTCGATGCTACTAAGTATACGTCGTCAAGCATCTATCAGTGGCCCACCGGTCATGAAAGACTTACAGTGACTAGCATCATCATTGTCATCCCTCGGTTCAATCTTCACCCTTATTTCATCTCTCTCCGGATTCAAAGCCGTGGAGGATAAGTCTACCATGTTGCTCGGAAGTGATGCTAAAGCGCTCAACAAATCATCTGAAGGAGTGTAGTCATATTCCTCTTCAGACTGTTTCTTGATTTGGGGTTTTATTTCTTCTTCCTCATGATGTAGTTGGTTCAAACTCGCGAAAGCAGCTTGCAACTCCGTTGATGGCACATATCCAGCGTCCGGATCGTTGGCTGAGTAATCGCAGCTGGATGATTCTCGTTCAACTTCAGTATTGGCCGATATCGTTGGCGGTGAAGGCCTGTCTCCCGCCATCGTGGATATAGTTGTTTTGGATGATGAATGACGAAGGAATGTACGGTCCTCTGTAACATTAGGTCATATAGTTTAAGTATGGCTGAGATGAATGTTATATTAAGACAGTTGCACACCTTCTTCGGAAATGTCCCTCGTACTTGCAAAAGATCTGGGACCTGAGTTCAGAATAATATCTCTTAGAAGATCTTCTGCTGCATCGGAAAAATCTTCCAAGCGATGAGACGACTACCATTGATACTAGATGTAAATACATAGCTCAATGTAGAAAGGACACGTACAAAACCGTCAAGATTTGATTCTGCAGTGGAGCTGCACTCTTCTATTGCTTCGCTTCGCTGTAGATCACGAGTAGCTGAAGTATACAGTAATGAGGTTTGCAAACATCGGGTATCATAAAGTGCCTCACAACTTCCAACAGAATCCATCATCTCTCTCTCACTATTAATAGTCAAACTCCTACCACTATGTCTTTGACCAGGTCCATTCGAAGGACCTCCCAGACTAGAACCACCCTCTCCGTTGTCTTTCGATCTCCGAAGCTCAGATATTCCTGGTGGAAAAGGAGGTAAAGGCGGTAGATCCTCTTGTCCTAGTAATTTTTCAGGAGGTAACTTCTTAGCGAATGCCAACGGAGAATTCCTTGCGGGACGGGATGGAGGATATGGATCTCGAACAACAAAATCGGAGCATATTTTTACATAACTAGCATAGCCTGGTGTCCAACCTCCTATGAAATGACTGATCGCAGCTAGAAGAAAAGGGGAGAAAGTGGGAAGAGATCGCACCTGCTGCAGGGGGGATATGATGATTCTTGTAATCGAATTCATATACATAGCTTGCTGTTTCAGCTAATTCAGGGTCATATGGAAGATCGAGAAAGTCTTTCCAGTAGTGTGCACCTAAAAATGGGGTGGCGTCGATGTTGTCCGGGATTTCGATCACAATATTCTTATTCTTTGAAATGCAGCAAATTTAGCTGCACCAGTATTTCATCCTGTCAGGAAGACGTACAGTCCATTGAAAATAGATTGCGCTAGGTCGAGTTCCAGGATGTTCTGGTTTCAACATGATCTCAAACCACGCAGTAACGTTGTTGAAGAAATCGGGATTACGAAGGGGTACACCACCCCATGGGTCTGAGACAATAAGATATGTATCTGATGGGGTTGTATACCTCTTTCATGAACAATCAGTAGTAGGATCAGATGGCTGGAAGGTCAATATACCTGAGCTTTCTTCGCCTTTGACTTGCCCATAGTAGGCAGATGTAAATGTCACGGCAATCTCCACTCTAACATGTGGTATTTGTCATCATTTACTAACCACTCTGGTCCGCCTTTCTAATGTTTGTCACAACCAGAGCAGTACTCGTTTTGTTATCTTTCTTGTTTGGTGCGCTCGGACAGTCGGCAATACCACCGTCAACATTTCCGGATGCCTCTGCTCCGAGTAGTACTGGTCCGACAAGCACTTCGCTGGTGATCAATGGGAGTGCAAGTCCGAGCTCGAGCTCAAGTAGAAGCATGAGCGGGAGTATCAGTGTGAATTCAACAAGTACGGTGCCATTTCCGCCTTTGAATACTGTTTCTCCGTGTGGTATGTCTCCTCCATGAAATCGTCACTTTGGACAAGATTCATTAATGCTGCCGGCGACTTGACTTCTTTATAGTGTCAAATTGCTTGGTGACGGCGATTTCAACGGTTGGATGTTCAAGCGTGGTCGATGTGAATTGTTTTTGTCCAATGTATGTATGTCATCCACTCTATCACTAACAAGCTTTCATCATTCCAACAATAGCGATCGATTTCCATTGACCTACATGAACTGTTTAATCGGGTCTTGCCCCTCTGAATCCCTCTCCTCTGCCGAATCACTCGCAAATCAGTTTTGTCACTTAGCCAACTCAACAACTGCCACGTCGCTTTCATTCCCTCCTGTTCCTCAACAGACAAGCAGTGCTACCAGTAATGGTAGTTCAATGACTAGCATAGTTACTTCATCGGCTCTTTCGAGTGCGACAGGGACGAATGCTGCTGCCAGCAGTCTGGGTTCAGGTGGGTATGGGCTCGGAGCTGAGGGGTTGGTTCGTGGTGTAGTTGTTATGTTGAGCGTGATTCTTGGAGTGATTGTCTTTTAAGGATGTATTCGGTTCTTCCTGTGCCTCACTCTCTCACCTTTGCCCTCGTTTTGTGGCCCTCATTTTTACAGTTTTTGTATTGCAGCTAAGTCTACTACCAAATTCATAATGTTTATTATTCGTTAGTGCATCCAACTATGGTCTCAAAGCTTTCGAATAGCTTGGAAAAGTATAGTTGACTATGCCGCCATCCAAAAGTGGAGAGCATGTGGCAGTGAGTGATTTTACCTGGTCTGTTGGTAGATTAATGGCGATGGAGTCCCCCGCATTGAAAACACTTAAGGCGCTGGTGTGCTTAGACCACCCGTAGTGTCTTTCGCCATCATTAGAAGCTTCCTTTCTATTTTTTATTCCGCGTATTGTTACTCTCATATATTTCTTCTTGTAGACGTTCTCGTCTGTATTGCGAGTGACTGAGGTTGGCTGCTAACTCTCCTCCTCGTCATCATATCTCCTTGTGCGTTGTTATGCCTACCAATGAATTTAGCTGGACAGTAATCTCCCTCAGCCTGCCAGATACTGGCCAAATATTTGCTATTCTTAATATTAGTCATCTAGCATTTTAATCTATGTAGCTCCAGACCTTCTGTTGACTGTGTATAAATTGATTTCATCCAGAGTATAACATTGAAATGTAATAGATTATGTTGGAAAGTTTTACAATGTAAATCTCAGTAGCCAACATTCTATATTGACAACTGAGGTGAAGGGAACATAGGGATATAGGGATGTAGAGGACTCGACTTACATGGTAAGGCCAATCCGTCATCATTGCGAAGCTTTGTAATGATGGTAATAATGGTAATGATAATAACGACCTAGTGACTGGAAAGGTACTCAGCATGAATTTCAACGGCACATGCGACGGCTTCCTTCAACAGGAAGAAATAGCTTTTCTAAGAGTATACCGAACTCAATTCTTACACTACCGGTTAAAACCAAGGATCTCTAATCATCATCTACCCTACCACCACATGTGAAATCTTGTCACATTGGCGAAGCGTCAGATGATGATTTTAATTTCAGAGATACATGAGAGCCTTGGTTCACTAATACCGTGACCCACTAATTCACACAAAATAAGGTCTTGCAAATCAAGTATTGAGGAAGAGAGACTAACATTGCAAGGGATCGGTGTTACTATGTTATGTCATCGGTCCTTGTATACCTGTGCTTGCACTGCATCTCATTTAGGATGTGCAATACGCTACACTGTGCCATGCCTTCCCTATCACCTTCAGAGCCTCGGAATTTTATCCGAGGAATTTAGATTTCCTATCATACATATTCGACATGGACAGCGCGACATCAAACAATGTGATGTATTAGACTACGAGAGATTCGCAGATGCGAATCATTCTTACAATGTCACCTGTGCCTGCTGATAGGACAGGAACAACTGGTGGGAATCCGGTGATCAGTCAACATCCCGGCTGATGGGAAGACGTTCAGTATGCCTGGGGGGGAAACGTATTGGCACCATCCCAGTCAATTATGGCGACGACAACGTGAAATATACTCATTAAATGAACTCAAAACTGGAACACGGTGTGCGCGTTCACATGCACATAAACATCATCACTTAGTAATTCTGAAGCTGTAGGAAGTTCGCACGGTTTAACATTTGCATGCCAACCTCGAGATCATTTCTTCCCATCCTCTCCGTCCTTGTAAAAGATGACGTCTTCGTGATCTAGGTCCTTGAAGCATGCTCGGTGTCTCTGAATCATCACTCACATTAACTTGAACAGCATCAGTCATCGGGTCCCATCGTCTGCACAGGTCGCAAGTCCATCGTTCCCGATCTCTGGGATTAGGAATGCAGCAAATGCCGCTCTCACGACTTTCAACCTCGCAATAGTAGGATCACATTGTCTCTCGTAAGGTGAGTTCATTGTTTTGGAGTCGGTTTTCATTAATTTTTACGTAGAGAAATGAAAGCAATAGCCAGTGATGTTGCGTCTCGCAAAAACTCAGGGGGTTCAAAAGATATAGCTGTCTTCGAGCTGCGGGTGCTAGAGTTGTCGAGATATGTCGAACTCGTCTGAACAGGGCCCTCCAGCTATTTGAGGTGAATTCCTTTGTCTCTTCATTCAAAGAGGCATACTTCACTATATCTGCAGCTGGAATCAAGTATAGATCTCCAGCAGCAAGTGACGCTTCTGGATAACAACTTACAGGCAGTACTGGACAAACAGAATCAAATGCAGATGCCATTACCGGCGCCATACTCGCCCAACTCTTTACATATGCATGTGTCCCTGCCAGAGCTAGTGCCACAATCATATTCACCTGTCTCCTCGGTCTCCGTTTGGCCTCAACCATCAATCCCCTCGTGTGGCTTCAAGCCATCGTTTCCACAGCCAGTGTTAGCGTCCTCGCCTTGGTTTCCTAATTATATGCCTTCGAAAGAAGACAAAAGATCTGCGCGTCACGCAAGAAGAAAAACACGAGCATCTCAACAGGCCCAACGTGCAGCTATTGGCATAGGGATCACTAGTTCTCCTGATTTGCCAATTCCTTACAACACTTTCACTCACATCCAAAATCATTTGCTGCCAGGCAGTAACTTTACGCACCACTATGTAAACGGAAACGTAATGAATAGCAGCAGAGACGATTCATTCAGGATTTCTGGAAGTGGAAATAACATCAACATCTCATTTACCCCGTGAATCAGTGACTCGGGATTCGGACCTTTTATTCCGGAAAGCCACTGTGATGACACAGCTGGACCTCCAATATTTGAGCATGTGCTCCCATTTGACCAAAGGGCCTCAAACATTACGAGCATCTCACAGCATATGCACCAATGGAGGAAAATGGGCTGATTAAAGATCTTGATGCGCATGCAGGCTTCCAAATATGTCATCGCTGTATCTTGGCTCTATGGTGATCTTTGGGTAATCAGCTCCTTGTATGTGATCGACTTGGGGATGATTAATTCACTGGCCACAACTAGAACACTAGGGAAAGGATACATCAAGACTTCTGACATGCTGCATAAACCTACAGTTACGCATAGCTGATTTGACAGCCATCAATCATCTAGTTCTTATTTCCATGAAGGCAGGAAACGTAGATCAATCGAATTAACATTACAACAAAGTCACATGTCAATTTACTATTCGTGTTCGAAAAGAAGCAATAAAGAGTTAGATGCGACGTCTGGCGTCAATATAAAGAATAAGGAAAATAACTTGTAATTTATTTTGAAAAAATGAGGACCGAAGGATTGGAATCCAAATAAAGTTAGCCCCAAATCCTCTGCCATAGACTCCCAAACACGGCATGGCCCATTTTATAAACTAGACTCGACTCCATTTGTGGCCTTGAACGCTTGACATCTGTCGAAGATGGGTGTTGTGTGACACCACAGTCCACGTCTGACTCGGAATCTGTGGAACCAGTTGGCGATACCCGCTCTCGGAAATGAGGTGCCTGAGCAGGAGACGCTGACAGTGTCAAGAGGGGCGTACTATTAGTCGTGCCTGGTGAAGATGAGGGCGCTCGGCTTCTAGTGGGCGGCGTGCGCACAGGAGGTCTTGGGGAAGACGAACCCGATTTTGATGAAACAGTCGAGGAGCGAGAACGTTGGGCGGGCTGACGAGCAGGAGTGGCTCTTGTGAGACTGGGCAATAAAATGGGTTTGGGATCCTCTTTCTCTCGCGACCGCTCGCCAACTGAATGCTGGAGACGTCCAATGACGCTCTTTTGTTCTTCAATAGTCTCAAGCGCTTTCTGCATCTCCTTCTTGAGTGTTTCCTCTCCTCCCGCTCGAGCATTGTATCGGCCAAGCTGGTTTCGCGCGTCTTCCAATCGACGCTGTAGCTGAGTGACTTCACCCATAAGCTTCTCCTTCTCCTTCGCAATCCGGGTCGCCGCATTATTTTTTTCCTCTAAAGAAGATAATGTGGTCTTTATGATTTCTAATTCCTTCTTGACGTTCTGTGCTTCCTCTCCATCTCGCTTTAATCGTTCCTTAAGACCAATAACCTCGTGACGTAACTCCTCGTTTGCTGATACTAGAAGCAAAGACCGCTCTTGTATGACAGTCGATTCACGTTGAGAAGACTCTATGGATCGACGAAGGTTGTGCACGGCACGCCGCTCAGCCTCAACTTGAGCAATATGATTACGGACAAGCTCAGCCTTCTCCACTTCAAGCGCCTGTTTCTCATCCTCAAGCATACGAGCGCTTTCTCGAAGCATAATCTGTTGCTTTTCGGCCTGAACAAGATGGCTAGCCTGCTCCTCGATGACCTTGGCCGACTTCTGAGCATCTACACGAACAGCATCGAGAGTCACGCGGAGTTGTTGAGCGGTGCCAGATGAAGCAGACAGTTCAACCCGGAGGGCTTGGGCCATATGATCGGCGTCGGTCAGTCGGGACTCATAATCTTGGATCTGTATCTTGAGCGACGAATTGCTTTCCTCCAAACTAGAAAGATGATGTTCAAGGCCCTTTATCACCATATCCTTCTCATTAACGGAGGCTTGAACACAAACAAGCATGTTCTCTGTCTCGACCTTGGACGATTGCAGCTGAGTGAACTTAGCATTGCGTTCAGCCAAAGCCTTGTGTACGTTTTCGAGTTCGGTTTGGCAGTGGTCTACTTCATCCAAGAGTTTGCCCCGCACCTCGACACCTCCCTCGGCCAGGATGCGACCATCCTCCTCTGAATGCATGGCTCTTCCTCGCAGTCCATTACTCTCCACACCTATCTCCGACATATGTTCATCCTTCACCTTCAGATCCTGCTGCAGGGACTTAATCATGTGTTGCAAGTCCTTCACCTTGAGCTGGAACGATTGTATCTCTTCTCCATGAACGCGCATCAACTCAGCCCTGTCGTCTTCGATGGCCATGATCCGTGATGCTAGTTCTTCATTTCTCTCTTGCAGGTGGTGATTTGTTTCCTTATGTTGGTCAAGCTCGGACACGTGCAAACGAAAGAGTTCAGCTTTAGTGCAACTGGCTGTGTCTTCCGCAGTCTGACAGAGTTTGTCATTGTTCGCGCCCTCGAGTGTACGAATGTGTTCACGGAGAGTAGCGCACTCGTTGGTTACTTCAGTGGGCTTCTGTGTAACGATAGCGAGCTCCTGGGAAGGGGATGGCCCATTTGGCTCAACATCATCAATTCTCGTTGCCGAGCCATCAAAAAATTCGGTGCTAGTTCTGCATGATTAGCAAAGGATCTAGATAGAGGAGGTCATTTCGATCACCTCTCATTACTGTCTCGACCGTTTAGAGGTGGCGTGTGTCGTGATTCTGACAACAACGATGCCTTCGGAGATGCTGTCATGCGTCTAACAGGAATTTTGGAGCCAAGACCTGGAGAATTTTTGATTGATTCGGCAGGCTCACGATCCTGAGGGACGGTGGATATTAAAACTTCACGAGATGGTTTCAGCAGAGACGGGAGTATTTTGGGCACTCGCCATGCCAAGCGTTTCTTGTCTACTTTGGAGGCAGTAGAATAGACGGAACCGTCTGATGGTTTACGGGAAAGAGTGGTGGTTTCCGTAGCAGATTTTTGGAGAGGTTGCGGAATGTGGGGTGTAGCACTTGCCGATTTTGCCTGGGCGTTACTGTCTTGAACAGATGGCGCAGCGAATAAAGTCGATTTTCTAGGAGTTTTTCGAGCAATGTTTAATGGCATATTGACTTGAAGAGAGAGGAAGGAGTGGAGGAAAGCTTATGTATGGACAAGGTGTTTCCAAGGAACGTTGCGGCCGCATGCTGTCGTGCAGCACTGACTATGCGAAGAGAGGGCATGCATAGCAAGAAGGCACGTTGTGATGCCCGGCATGGACTCTGAAACATACGAAGTCGGGTTGCCTGGATAGATTGTACTGGCAGGCCAATTTCCAATCTTGCGAGGCCTGTCTGATTTCATTTTAGGAATTCTGTTCGATCAGACATTTCTAGTACACTGCTTACGTTTGGACTCTAAATGGCACAGGCACGATCTGTCACAGATCACCTGACAATAAGGACGCGATGGTCCGTCTACTTCGCAGGCATTTCCCAACTGTACGGACTAGAAGCACCTGAAATCGATTGTGCCCCGTAGAATACGGCTCTTCTTTTACTTTCAATAGGATTGCCCTTGGCTGTAACCCATGGCTTTTGGAATCAACTCGATATACTCTTTCCTGCTTCTTCGAGGTATAGCCTCCGAACTTACCGTGCTGTGGGTACTCATACTTTATTCACGACCATCACCAAGAAATCATGGCGCTTCTGTCAATGAAATCAAATTATATTACATTCTCCACAACACTTCTGCATTGGGCGCGCCGCTCTTCGACTCGGACTAGTAAGAAAAAAATTCGCCTGGTTGACAGGCTATCTCTCTATATGAAACCGTTTCTCCAAGCGGAAACGCGACTTATTGATATTGGCAAGTACAGTAAAACAATGCGCGGCTTTCAATCATCCTGCAACGTAAGTCAGCCTACGATGATCGAGGTTGGCTGACGCCGTTGCCAGAACTCTATAAATCCGTACTTGGACTTCCCTGTTAGAACTATTCCCTCTTCTCTCTCTCGTTAGGTACTCTCTACACAAGAGATGCTACCTCGTCTTCAGTTTCTTACTGTCCTTTACTATGCTGCCAACGCTTTTGCTTACACTGCTTACACCGTTGGTAACACTGGCACTCTTACCCTCACAAGCCAGGTCATTGGCCCAGATGGGTTCAATCGCACGTACGTCCTCTTCTTGTGTCTTTTCAGTCTCGGAGAGACTATTTACATGTCGTCTGAAAAAAAAGGGCTTCTGTGATCAACGGTGTCCATCCTGGCCCATTGATCGCTGTCAATAAGGTAGGATCTCAACAACTCCATTATTTCTCGAAAGGAAAGCTGAAGGTTCTCATTTTAGGGTGATTCAGTCTCACTGAATGTCGTCAACGACCTTTCGGACCCGGACATGATACTGGGAACAACTATTGTGTGTATGAAGCCTTCATTATGCTCAGCTGCTGATATTTATATAGCATTGGCACGGCATGTTCCAAACTCGAACTAATTTCATGGACGGTACAGATGGGGTTACTCAATGTCCCATCGCCCCTGGAGACTCATTCAGATATACCTTCAAAATTGGCAAACAGTCCGGTACTTACTGGTACCATTCTCATTTCGGCAAGCTTTTGTGTAACCAGCTTACTCACGTTTCATGCTAACCATCTATCCAGGCGTTCAATACTGCGATGGTATTCGTGGAGGTTTCGTTATCTATGACAACGAAGACCCTCACCAGTCCATGTATGATGGTAAGCAACGAAGTTGATTTTGTACAATATAACTGACTTAGTTTCATATAAGTGGATGACGGTAGGCGGATTTTTTGCTCAGCTTGGCCTCGCTCACGCGTTCCCCAGCATCTACTATCATAGCACTGAGTGAATGGTACCTTGGCTATTTCTAATTCTTGCTCCGTGGAGATGCCTACTAATTTCTTTCAGGTACCACACTCTTGCCGTTGATATCACCGGCATTGCTGAAGCAGACTCAACCTTGATCAATGGTAAAGGCCGATACCCGGGTGGCCCACAAGTCGACCTCTCGATCATCAACGTCATGAAAGGCAAACGGTATCGATTCCGCGTTATCTCTATGTCTTGTGATCCCAATTTTGTCTTCTCCATCGACAACCATGACCTTACCGTCATTGAAACTGAGGGGACGTCCACCAAGCCGTATACGGTCAATTCCATCCAAATCTTGGCAGGCGAGTAGAATTAATGTATTGATAGCGATCCATATGAAAAATTGACATGATGATTATCACCGACAGGCCAGCGGTACTCCGTCGTATTGAATGCCAATCAGACGATCGACAACTATTGGATTCGTGCCCTTCCCAACTCTGGCAACCGTAACCTTAGCTCTACTTTTGAAGGCGGTGTCAATTCTGCAATTCTGAGGTATTCCGGTGCGCCGATCCAAGAGCCGACATCAACACAGCAAACTCATGTCGTCCCTCTCGTTGAGTCTCGCCTTCATCCACTAATCTCTTCTCCTGCCCCGGGAAGACCTACTCCTGATGGTGGAGACGTAGACTTTGTTTTCAATTTCGGCTTTGACCTTGATTCGTTTTTGTTCAACATCAACGGCACCAGTTTCCAGCCTCCCAGTGTCCCTGTCTTGTTGCAGATCTTGAGTGGTACACAGCCACCACAAAACCTCTTACCAGAAGGCTCCGTCTACACTGTGGAGAGAAACAAGACTGTCCAACTCAATCTCCCTTCTGGTCTGATTGGAGGCCCTCACCCTTTCCACTTGCACGGGGTATGCATCTCAGGAGCCTGTGTCACTCTAACTCACTACGTTCTGTCTAGCACGAGTTCTGGGTAGTCAGGAGCGCTGACACCAACACATACAACTACCAAGATCCTGTGATCAGGGACACGGTCAATGTCGGAGATACTGCTGGCGATTTCGTCTCTATCCGCTTCCGGACTGACAATCCTGGCCCCTGGATTCTTCACTGGTACGTGTATCCCCTTCCAAAATCCTGATGTAGCTCCAACTCACCACCATTATCATCGGCTCTCAGCCATATTGATTTCCATCTTGTGACGTAAGTTGATCCTTCCGAACATGGAGCCACTGAATCGATTTTAATTAACTGCAGAGGACTTGCGATCGTCTTTGCTGAGGCTCCAGAAGATACAAAGGCATATCTCAAGACCCCACCCGGTACGTCGTCAGCAAAAAAAATTGTGCTTCCGTCAAACTAAACGAGTGTTATTGAAGCCGAGTGGGATCAACTCTGTAAGACGTGGAATGATCTTCCGGATAATGTTACACATGCAGGACAAAACTAAAAAATTACCCCTTTACCCTTCATCATCATAATTTTTTTCGAACCGTACGATGTTTTTTTTGCGCTTGCAGACTTTTTTTGTTTATATTTAGGAGGTGACTTATGAGTCTCAGGCCGTAATTGCTCCATCCTTTTGATCATTGTTGTCAATGCAACATATGCTTTTGATACCTTTCTTAACACCGAGGCTAGAAGCCTTCAAAATTGGACTTAAGCTCAAGCGTTGCCAAGTCACCCGACGTCAATCATCCTCCGAGTCAGAATTTAATATTGCTCCAGGTCCATGGCTGGATATTACATACAGTCTCACAAGCAAAAAACAATCAATTTTTAATCATTTTTAATCCTCGAATTCTCAGTAGATAACACTAGTGGAGATGGTGACACTCTGGATATACCTTACCAACGCTTTCTGGGTATTTGTGATGAACGCCGATGGTTTGTTTGAGCTTGATATTAATTAAATCAGTATTACAGGGGTATAGGAGTACACCTTCATTGAAAAGAAAATATGACATTAGGCAAAGGAGTATTCAAAATGAAAAGATTGAAAAACCGAAAAACCTCATTCTCTAGATGCAATGAAATAATTATAAACAATGACACAAGTTCAATTGCTGGTATGTCCAGCGGAGAATGCATTCCAGGCAGGGCACAGTTGTTTGAAATTATCTGTGAGGGCGCACAAAAACACGTCAAAAATTTAGCTATAAGCTCAGATCGGAGATACTCACCTGAGAGAGGAGGATTCAATGGGGATACATCTTCTGTAGCTTCTGCAACGACAAGGGATAAACCGCTTTATCACCAGTCAGTTGGACTCTTAGTAATCAACATAGGATATGCAGCTTACTTAACGAGATGGAAGTCGATGTGACTAAAGGGAAGTAGAATGAGCGGGTCAGCAGTATAACACAACTCTCCTCCCAAATGACTCACCAGTGTAAAATCCATGGACCTGGGTTATCCGTCCGGAAACGAATCGAAACAAAATCTCCCTCGGTATTGCCGGCATTGACCGTGTCACGCTGAACGGGATTCTTGAAATTATATTTACCGCTGTCTGCACTTCTGACAACACTGAATGAGTGCTAATTGGAGGGATATACGGTGAGAAAATCGCTAAAATCGAGCCAGGATCCAACGTACCCCATGCAGATGGAAAGGATGGGGACCGCCTATGAGGCCGCTGGGGAAGTTAATTTGAACTGTCTTATTTCTCTCAACAACCAAGAAGCTGCCTTTCGGAAGAAGTTCCTGTGCAGTGTGTGCACCACTCAGTATCTGGAGTAGGACAGGGATGTCAGGCGCAGTGAACTGCACTCCATTCATAGTCCAGGTAAAAGTCTCTTCATCAAAACCCATGGTAACATTGAAAACATAATCAGCACCGTCAGCGGTGCTCCTTCCAGGAGCAACGGGATGACTCAAAGGATGTAAGTCTGTTTCTAGGAGCTTATTCTCCTGTGTTTGCTTGGAAGTTGTCGGGTCTGCGGCTGATGCTCCTTTATACCTGAGGATGGCCGAGTTGAGCCCGTTGGTGAATGTTGTGTTCAGACCATTTCCACCAATATTTGGCAGTGCACGGATCCAATAGTTGCCGACTGGTTGATTGGCATTCAAGACCGCAGAGTAACGTTGTCCTGTTGTCCCGATAAGAAAGATCAATCCACTCCTTTCATGCAAAATGCCTACCAGCGAAAAGCTGTACACTGTTCACAGTCCTGCATTCTGTCTCTTTACTATCCGCTTCGATGATGGTAAGATTGTGTCCATCGACAGAGAAGGTGAAGTTAGGCTCGCAGGACATCGCAAAAATTCGGAATCTATATCGTTTCCCCTTCTTAACATTGACAACTGCTAGATCGGTCTTCGGACCTCCAGGATAACGCCCTAGGCCGTTAATCAAAGTGCTGTCTGCAGAAGCAATGCCGTGGATTGTTGGAGCTGGAATATGGTACCTGATTACGACTATAAGCACCTACATCTCTAGAGAATATTGATACTTTACCATTCTGTCAAAGTGATGATAGTGGTTTCTGCCACATCTCTCGTCTAAGATGAGATTTAAGAGAGAATTTTAGGTTAGCTTACCATCGTCAACTACATATAAATTTAGTATTAGCCAAGGTCATTGAGTCATAGACAATCCTTACCGTCATAAAGATCCTTATGAGGGTCATGCTTATCGTAAACAATTAAAGCTCCTCGAAGTCCGTCGCAATATTGATTGCCTTAGGATATAGATTATTTTTTGAAAAACTGAAAATCAATGCACTTACCAAGATGCGAATGATACCAGTAAGTTCCAGCAGCGTCGGCATTAAAGACGTATTGGAAAGAGCTGTTGGGAGTGATTGGGCATTGAGTAACACCACTGGTACCGTCCATTTGGCTTGTCCCTTTCTGAAGAAAGCCATGCCAGTGCTGTTTTGGATATAATGGTTAACGATAATTGACGACGACCTTCAGCAGAGGCTAACACACCACACTGGTGCCACGTTCTTGTACAGAATCCGTTAATTGGTTGACAACATTGACCTTGAGCCGATCTCCCTACATGATTTTTCGATTATGTTACGGTTTAAACGGAGGCAAAATGATTAGCCAAACCTTATTGACGGCTATTACTGGTCCTGGATGAATTCCATTGACCACAGTCGCACTATTTGACGTATGTTAGTGTGACACTCAGGAATAAGACACAACGCACGATCGAGAAAACCCGTCAGGGGATATGTCCTTGTTCGCTATTGTGAGTGTGGTCGTTGGACCGAGTGTTACTGCAACGGCGACGGCAGTCGTTGTGAACAGAAATGCAAATCGCGAAAAGATGAGTGACATCTTCGAACTCAAAGAGAAACGAAGGCGGTAGAAGTACAGTAATGAGAAGGGGAGTGTATGAGCATAGACATCCCGTAAGTGGTTTTATAGTCGGAATGTTAGTGGACCAAACAAACTAGGGGTCTTCATGGGGAAACAAGTGTTAGTGTTCCAATCACAAATGAACTCAAAATAGTAATTCTCAAATCATAGCGACTACAACGAGTTATAACATGGGAGTTTTTTTATTTGTGCACGTGTTCACAAATTCAGTTCTGAGAAGTTCGTTCATCTCTGTTGGCATACCGTCGGTCTATTTCCCTTAGTTTGATTCGAATTTGTATCACTACACAATAAAATTTCTTGCGATGCAGAGTCGGCATGGCCTGAAATTTCTCACTCGGTTGATTTTACCTGAGGTTGTATAAAGGTCCTTCGGGCAACCTGTTTCGGGATGGTCGGGATAGCCATGGTGATACCATAAAGATTTCCTTGAATAACAGCCGATGTCATCCCTGAAAAAATGGCCATTCTTTCTCTTCGCCAGGTAAATGGACCTGATGTCAGAAGCAAGACGCTCTATCGGTAGGCAACATCACTTGAAAGAGGTACCTAGTGTTGGAATATCAACCTGAATACGTCTTGGCTTACTAAAGTAATTCATTCTTGTCTATACCTACCATCATTACTTAGGGCGCCTCACAGGGTTGGGTTAAAAACATGTTAAACAGCATCTCGATTGATAAATCTACGCCGAGCGATTCCAAAGAAGTTTCGACTCTTTGACAGTAGCAACGTACTGCCTGCTTTCATCAACAAGTGTCAATCAGAACGCTAAACACAGGCCCCAGCTATCTACTTCAGGTTTCAAAAGAGGCTTGTGTTTATCAATGACGCAATGAGTTACAATGTTTCAGTTACGCCTACCATATTAGGGAATTCAGCCGCTTGTACCCTTTGAAAAGCTGAGGAATAAGATGGTCCATGAAGCCTGAAGAATGATTGTTTCGCGTACTGAGAAGTGTCACCATCCCCCGCCCGTGGTTGATATCAATCTTTATCAAATTAAGACTCGACACAGATTTGGACCCGAGTCGATTCACACACCAAAACGTAGAATTGATTTCGGAGAAAACAACCCGGAACTGAGGTGTGCAATGTACGAACGATTCATATATCATATAGAACTACCAGCAATGCATCATTACAAAACGGGTATTTCTAGCGATCTGTCTCGGCACCGCCGAGCCCGTTGAGTCTGTCAGACATTCGGTTCTGACCTTTTTAAAGTCGAGTTCGATGCTCCAAGGAAAAACCAAGACCCTCCGAGGGCATTTGATATCGCGGCACCCATTTTGTGAAATGGAGCAGCCTTGAGTTGACTGAGTTCGTCTTCTCGTTCCCTGACTTCTTTCTGCAATTCTTCTACTTGGCGCCGTGATCTGTCAGTTTCATCTTCAATCCTTGCTCTTTCCTCTTCCATCCTCTCGATCGAAACCTTACTACGTTCCGTCACTTCACGGAGTGTAACATATGCGGCAGTGATTTCAGCTTCTTTCTTCTGACTTCGTTCCTCAATAGATGATACTTCTTCCCGAAGAACATTGTTTTCGCCAATCAACTTGACCAATCTCTCTTCCTCTTTCCTCAGGTCCTGCCCAAGGGACTCCTTCAGATTTTGCAGTGTCTGAATCTCTGCAGCATGGCTACGCAAAAGAATCGCCTTTTCTTCATGTGCCGTTTGTTCCCTCAACCTCATCTGAGAGAGGGATTCCTCATTCTTAGCCTCCAATGAACGACTGTAATCCTGTAATGTAGTAAGACGTTGTGACAACTGGGTTATTTCTTGACCACATTTCTCGATTATTTGTTGAGATTTGGCGTTTTCTGTGTGCGAGCACTCTAAGGATGTGTGGAGCTGCTGAGTGGTGGTGGTGAACGACGACAATTCATCTTGAAGTTCCTGAATCCTGACTCTGCTTTGTGCAATCTCACAATTGTGTTTCTCATTAGTCCTGACGAGGACATTCTGAGAAGTTTCCCTCGTCTCGACCAAAGTCTTCTCCAAATTGACTAGTTGACCCTCAAGATCATGCCTCGTCTTCTCAAGTGCCACATTCCTCTGCTGAAGCTCTGAGATAGTACCGGCCTTCTCATTGAAAGAAGTCTGTGCATGACAGAGTTTTGTACTTAGTTCGTCGTTTGTGGCCTGGAGAATCTGAACCTCGCTGTTGCGTTGTGCCAACTGCTTTGAAGCATCATCAAACTGTCGCCGGAGAAGATTCAGATGGCCCATGAGTTCCAATATTTCCTTCCTAGCCTCTTCCTGAGAGACCCTGGCTATTCCTTCCAGCTCATGCGCCAAGTCATTTGCCCTAGTCAATTCGACTTTCAAGCTTTCAACCTGCTGCTCTCCACATTTACACCGTTCCTCTAATAAATTTGTCCTGTCCAGTAAGCCATTCTTCTCTTTAGCGAGGGCTGCCAATTCACTCTCCGTTACACCCATCTCCAGTTGCAAAGACTCCAAAGATGATTGAAGGTTTCGTACAATCCGACGTTCACCATCGATCTCATTGCCATGCTTTTCGCAAAGCTCTACACGCTCCTTGGCCACAGTCTCTTCGATCAATTTCATTTGCGCCATCATATCATCAACCCTATTCTCCAATGTCTGATTAGAGCTTTGAAGTTCGAACGCGTTTCTCTCAAGCCGCTGGACATCTGCCGTCCGTTCGTCCACTTCTTTGGAAAGATTTTCTGAGGTACATGTCATTGCGTGAAGTGATTCACGGAGTTGATCAATTGTGGTCGACGAGAAGGATAATTCTTTCTCAAGATGTGAGATAGTGTTTGATGCTACTAACACTTTTTCTGCGTGACCCGATGCCAACTTTTCCAGCGCCAAGTTTGATATCTCTTTTTCTCGTGAAAACTCAATTTGCATTTCGTCCCTTTGTTTCTTCAAATCCTGTTGTTCGTGTTCAAGGTCGGTGTTTCGCAGTCGGAGTTCCTTTGCCACGGCTTCTACCTCACCAAGATTTATCTTCAAATTTTGTAGAGCATCCTGCAACTCCTCGTCCGCTGAGGAAAGGTCACGGACTTGAACCCGCATCTCTCGTACAGTTTCATTGCGAACGGTCAATTCCCCTCGTAATATGTCCAACTCACTTTCTAGGCCACTCGACCTTTCTTTGGCTTTCCTCGTTTCATACTGAAGCTTTTCGAGGGCTTCCTGATAGTTGTGGCGTTGAGAATCCATCTCGGTTGCATGCACACGTCTGAGTTCGGCCTTCTCCCTCTCTACAGACTCCACCACAGACTGCAACCTCTTCTCGTTCTCTTGTTTCAATTCCTGGATCCGGCCCTGCGAGCTCGAGTAATCTAACAAGGAACAGCTTGATTTTGCATTGGTTATCTTGTCTCCAAGGCCCTGTAGAATGGCCTCTGGCTCTTCAGCTACAATTGTTGATCCGGTAGAAGATGACGCTGATTCTCTTTTGCAATCAATATGATGTATGAGAGGATACAAGATACTTACCTGCCAGCAGCATCGGCATCCTCAATGCTCTCCCCACTTCCATCAGAAATAGGACTTCTGAGATGATCAGATGTGCCATCGACCAGTGGAGGCACCTCCCGAGAGAGAGTTGAGCGTTTCATTGGAGGGGCCAATATCCCCGCAGCATGGGGTGATGAGGAATGTACAGCTGTCTCATGCTGTGCCGGCGAAGAGGGAGCATTTGCTGAGACTGTAGACCCCATAAAGTATAATGCTCGAGCCACTCCGCGAAATGTGAACCTCTTCCCACTGGGATTAGGATCAGGATTCGAGATGGATACTTGGGAACCATTGCGACCAGATATTCCGACAAGAGGACCTGCCAGTGCACCTGACAAGGGTTTCCGCTCTGTCGCATCTCCAGACATAGATTCACGCATTGAGACTTGTTGGGAGGTCAAAACAGGGTTGGTTGTTGTCGTTACATGAGCTACGGTCCCTGTCGAGCTACGCCAGCTTCCGCCCGCAAAAATGGACATTTTCTCAATTGACAAAGCTAGAGAGTTCAATGAATGTAAGTTTGACCGTCTTTTCTCTAAGAATCGGTTTAAATGGTATCGCGTGGATTTGGCATGTTTTTCCTGGAATGAATAGGTAGGTAGATCATGGTAGTGGTAACATCCAAGAACTCACCTATACAGGACGTTAAACACGCTTATGTGACCGGCTTCGAAGTTGAACCACGCACACGAGTTGCTGAAACACACAAGGTGAGGCAGTATCACAGAGGCAAAACCTATTCTTCCTGCAAATCAAACCCCTGTTGTACAAACGCCCTCCCCCCAATGATGGCAAAGGAATGGTTGAGCAAAGATACGCTAGCCTACCGATTCAGAGTAATCAACACAAACGGACTCTGAACATAGGCTCATTGGTCTCAAAATATGCAACACAGAACGGAAACTCCTTGTTGAGTGATTCGACATGATCCGCGACCATGATCTTGGTTCAGATTACTAAGCTAGTTTTTGCTCTTACTCCTCACTATGTGTGTATTTCATTTTTCTGCCCAAAGGACTCGACCCACTGATGTTCCTTTACTTCTACTCACAACATACATTATAAGTGATTCAGATACACAATTCAGGACTAAACAAAAAGTAATCCGGGTTCTCGTGACACACACACACGCACGAGGTGTTACAATCCACACCCTACAAGTTCCGAGTGGGGATTGCGCCAGCAGCACTGCCGTTTACCATTCCAGATAGCCTCCAAATCTCAGAAACGATACCTCTTGCCTCATCGCGCTCTCGCACGACGCCTTCCATCGTCTCTTCTGGCCCTTTCCTCACCGTCTCCTCAATCTTCTTATGTTGTTGGGCATCTCGCAATTCACGCTCCACCACCATATCTCTCATCTGAACCTCGAGCTTCGCCATGTCTTTCTTCAGACATTGATTTTCCTTCGCTGTATCCTGCAAGGCTGCTTGGTTGTCATGGAGCTTGCGTTCCAATTGAGCAATCCGCTGTGTTGCCAGAATAAGTTGATGGTGCTTTGTGATAACATCCGGTCCAGCTGGATGAGGGTGCAAAGGTTTAATACGGGTGGGAGCAGAGTTAGATCGTTGTCTTGACATATTCGAGTTGCCAACGTTAAGAGAATCCAGCATAATATCCAGCATCCGGTCATTGAATTTCATCCGCAGGTCTGATGTCAGGTGTGGCCAGACTTCCTCAAGATAATTGCTCGCTAGCCCAGAAGACCCTGATAACCGATCGAGATTCGGTGGGACTGGTTTCTCGTGACTGGGCACATCAAGGAAAAGCGCGGATTCTATTGACGTGAATAAGCGCAATTCACGGAAAATACTCAAATATACCTGATGCGGGGTTTGAAGTCGCCATGTCAGGTGTGGGGCAACAACTGTTGGGTACCTCGGACTCTATGACGATTGGAGACTCAGGATGGTGTTCTGAGTTGCTTTTTGTGTCCATCAGACGAAAATAACCACCGCTTTGTTGCGTTGTTGAGGTGACTTTGTCATCAGGTTCTCGGGTGGGAGGAAAACTATTGATGCCAGAGCTCGCTGGTCTACCTTCTTCGTCATAAGGTAATAATCCATGATATATCTGACGCCAATGTCTCAAGAACCACTTCATCATGATCTCACCCCGGGCCCGTGGTTTAGTATCCGTCCAAGATACGATGCGCTCTGTAGCACCGCCGAATACGATGACCCCAAACATCGACGCAACGTCATCAATCGCAAGACCATTCTCTTCGTGTACCATGATTACTTGGCTGAAAAATGAAATGAGGTAGACGACGAGAGAGAAGTTGGGCGTCGGTAGTAGGTGAAGGATAATCTGAACTGCATGGAAATGGACGAAGTCCTCCGCCGAAATTCTGGAATTGAGGTGACTCAGAGGTGCCCTTACATGCGATGGCGTGCGATAGGAGTTTGATCGAAAAGCCTCCTGGCGCACGCCACAGCAATTCCAGATAACGTCGAACAGACAAGGAGATAAAATAGGTTCGGGAAGATATTGAAGGTAAGTACGGAGTAGAGCGCATATGTTTTCTGTTGTTTCCATGTGAAGAGATGTTCCAGTGCCAAAGGTGCTTTCTGAGAAGTGGAGTGATCGTTGCCGAGCAATACGGATACTTTGTGGCAAATTGCGGTGATCATAGATTTCGACTAATTCTTCAACACGTGTAAAATTGGGGGTTCGTCTGAATAATTGTGGTTGATAGAGGCCTAGGTAAATATATCAGATTTTTGTTGCCTTGGGAAAAAATCAAGTTGACCAGTTCGATAGAGCTCCTCAACACACTTGATCACAAGCGTAGGAACTAAATGTTCGGTGCCAGCTATCAATATTGGTGAAGAAGCATGCATGAAAACTTCTGATATCGGCTTCCCAATTACACCTGGAGCTTGATTAGGCATGCACGAAAAGATCAGGTATCACCCGCACCGTCAAAGCTTGGTATCGTCAAAACGATGTCCTTACTTCCCATCTGTCCCCGTCTTAATTGACGATCTTGATCCTGCTTGTGAAGGACTGCGATTTCTTCAGCGTTCAGAATGTCTCTCAATCCATTACCTCGAGAATCCATAAGAGATCGAAACGCATCGACAAGCACTGCATACTCTATTCGCCATCTAGCTGGGGACTTGTCGTACTTTTCTGGAAACATTGAATAAAGGCCAAATCTCGGTGAATCCGAAGCAAACTCCTGCACAATATTGAAACGCTGTCCACGAAAATTATCTGCCCACTCTGTAAAATCAATGATTGGTGGACTGCCAGCGCCAGAAAATCGGTTTGTATGATTACTGTAGACAGAGGCTTGTGCGGAGTGTGATGTTGGGCTGGGCGGCAAAGACACGACTCGAGGTTTCTCAACACTACGATTGGGCCCTGGTTTTCGACTGATACGTTCTTTCTTGTCGTCAATGTACATGGTTTGGAAGAACAACTGCAGTCTGTTTACCATCCTAAGAAAGGAGGGGAGGGGGCTAGCTTGAAACTTCCCAGATCGACTGGTCTCAATCAAAAATCACGATGACGTTAATCGGCGCGGAGACATGTTAGAGATGTATTTCCTACAAAAGTGTAATCAATCTCAACATTTGGAGGTACTCGTTATCTGCATTCATATATAGCCTTGTCTGTCATACCTCGACAGCTGAAAGATTGTTGGACAGCCCAGATCCAGCTTGAAATGTTAAGTCACTTGTATCAATTGGTGGAGAACAAGAACATCCGAAATCAGCGAGCTCCAAATATAACCATCGCTAAGAGATATCTGAGAGAGAGAATTCAGTGGCTGACAAGAGTTTTCTGGGCGGCCTCCTTGAGATATGCCAAAATTGTCAAGAACTTCCATGGGTGTGGATCGGAAGGTTTCAACTACCGAACCATTTATTGTAAGTACAGGTATGTGATGTGATGTATGCTTACGGCAGGTTCCTTGTTGAACGGACTTATAACAGACAAACGCGGGGGTAATGGGGAGTAAACGAGCAGAAACTAATTTCAAACACGCTAGAACGAGGACATACTCGGATACTCAGTTTCGATATCCAGACACCTCTCTCGATGAATTCTGCATCAAGATGAATCTGTGTTCTGGTAGTGGACAGGTGAGCCTGTTGTTGACTTTAGGTATGGCGAAAGGAGAAGGGAGGAACGAAAACTCATTGCACCTACATAACGGGTTTCTACTTAGAACTTCCCGTGAGAATACAGCGCACGTGTGAAAGACTCTGGTCTGAGGAAATAAACCCAGACGTGATGTCACGCTGTCAACCTGTATCGTGTCGCGTTGCACGATATCACCTCTTTGCATCCTGGGGACAAAACATTGTTTGTATGCGCTCTTCAATTACATGACGCTTAGCAACAACCTCACTGCTTCCACAACCTCATATTTGTGGGATAGCCAGGAACATTGTGTATTGATCACATGGAGGAAGCATTCTTAATCAAGCTCCAATGGAGCTAACATCTATATATGGTATGCACCCAACCAAAAAAGGAGAATAGGAAAATCTGTTTCCCAGATTTATGTTCAATATCTCGTCACGGAAAAGTCTACATTGCCATACGTGGATGTCATTCCGGCAGTAATCGCTTCTAAGTGTTTCTTAGTCTTATTTAGCTTCAAGAACCCGGCTAGATGAATTACGGTGGATCAGATTAGGCTCCATTACACAGCTATCAGGACGGTTATAATGACAGGGTCAATGAAGGTCTTCCTTGCCTACCGTCATCTTCCTCCGCCAGACGTCAGTAGAGGTACAATATGACAACGAATGAAGGTGGCCCGGAAAAGATCATGGATGGTCATAATTCTCACTACACTGATTCTCCGACTGCCATCTCGTTCACACCCTCCGAGTCGGTGACGCTGTCGGCCTACAACAATCCAAATTCCCAAGAAAAGAGGAGTGCAATCAATGTACCGAATATCACAGTCCCCGCAGAGCACAAGAATAGAACTCTTGTTCTGTGTTTTGATGGCACTGGAGATCAGTGAGTCGCATCTTCCTTGCTGAGGGAGCTCGATTTGATACTTTCTAGATTTGACGCGGATGTAGGTAGTCTCTATTTTTCGACGAAAAACGGATCTATTATATTTCCAGAATTCAAACATCATTGAGTTCTTTAGTATCCTGAGGAAGGATGATCCAGAAAAGCAACTCGTGTATTATCAGGTGAGTTGGTTTTGAACAGTGGCTAAAATAATCACTAGATTCTTGGAAGGCCGGTATTGGGACATACACGGTGCCACAAATAGCTACTCCGTGGTTCGCAAAGCTCTCGAAAGTATTTATTGGTCTTGGAGTTGTTTTGGATACTTGGAGCTCACATAGATCCAGATGATGGACCAGGCTATTGCCTGGAACTTAGATGCGCATATCATGGGTAAATTGGATTCTATTACTTGACATTGCTCATAGATGAATCATTAGGAGGCTACGAATTTCTGATGCAGAACTGTGAGCCTGTCCTTCTGACAATATCTCATGTTGACGACTCATTACAAGAAGATAGAGCTGGAGATAAGATCTGTATCTTTGGGTTCTCTCGTGGGGCATACACTGCATGCTGGTAGGGTCTCACTACACATTTTATTTTTATGTTTCACTAAAATTTAATATCAGCCTCGCAGGTATGATCCATAAAGTTGGCCTTCTGCCAATTTGCAACCATCAACAAGTCCCTTTTGCTTACAAGATGTACACCCGTACTGACGATTTGGGGTGGAAGCAGTCCAATGCATTCAAGAACTCATTCTCCATCAACGTTCAAGTCGATTTTCTCGGCGTCTGGTATGTTATCTCGTGTCTTACTTTGGACTACCCAGCATGATGGAATTCCTCAAAGGGACACGGTTAATTCTGTCGGTCTCATCTCTCGCAGACTACCATTTACAATGTCAAACACCAATGTGAGAATATTTCGACATGCGATCTCCTTAGACGAGCGGAGAGCCAAATTCAAGCAAAACCATTGGAATCATCCAAATGAAAAAGAATCCAAGCTTGCGCATACTGATCGCCCCGGCCATGAGCATCATGGAAATCACAATCATAGCCACAAACACCAGCAGAAACATCTAGAAAGACAGTATAGCGTGATACCTGATGCTCCAACCAATATTGAGGAGGTGGGCATCTTTGATAAGTGTTGGAAGTATTGATAATTGACACTAACCAGGTATGGTTTGCTGGCTGTCATTGTGGTATGTGTTTAACACCGAGGTCCATAATTTTCTAATTTTATCTCTGAGTAAGACATCGGAGGCGGATCAGGTACGATTTTGTACATTATACCACGATCCCATCTTGATCTATTGTATTAGTCGCAAATGGAGTACGACCGAACCTGGCTCGAATACCGCTTCGCTGGATGATTCGCCAGATATTCCTCACCCAAACTGGAATTATGTTCTCCGCCCGAGGGCTGCAAAAGCTAGGACTAGATCTGGACCCAGATACCTATCATCCGGTTTTGGAACGTCCTCCTGCGCTCGAGATTCCCCCAAATACCTATATCCAGCCCGTACCCCGCTCGGAGAGGTTTACCATGGATAAGCATGAAGAAAAAGTCAGAGAAGATGCCAATGCAGAGGCAGGGTTATCTGAGCAAGAAATAGATCTCAGAGATGCACTGTCGCCAAAGTGGGACCAGTTGCGACTATCCCGATGGTGGTGGATTCTGGAGCTACTCCCTTTGAGGCATCGTGTCCAAAAAGACGACAAATCATGGACTTCGTACCTCGGTTTTAACGTGGGAAAAGGACGGCGTATCCCAAAACAGAAGAAGCACGGTGTCAAAGTCCATCGTACGGTCAAAACCAGAATGGATGCGAGTTATGCTAACGGAAAGAAATATTCTCCGAAAGCGAACCTAAAACTCGGAAAGGTGATTTGGGTGGATTGAGGCCGATGCATAAAACTGTTGCAGTGCTGATTTAATAGTATTACTTTCCTTGGGCTGCCCCAATATGCTATGCTTTACTTCCGAGGGGTCTTTGTACGGCATCCCATTGAGGGAGTAACCATTCTGAGACAATCGGTGGTTCAAGTTTGTCATAAGCATGTAAGGGTATGCTTGATAACTTATCAAGCCTGCAAAGTCCTATCTACACAGACACCAGTGAAAATCAGATTACTCGCACTGATCCGAACCATTTGAAAAAAGGGAGAGAAAGTGAAGAAGAGGAAGGGAGTCAGAGATTCCTAGTAGATGAGACAACGCCTACTAAATTATGTAGTCCAAGCAAATGACGAAAGACAGAAAAGAGACAGAATTTATCATTCTGTCTTTAAATTTATACATGAAAAGGCTGCAGCTGCTCATGGTGTGCACTCTAGTCTCGAAGTCGCGATGACCGAAACTAATTTGATGGTAGAACAACAGCAGGTGGGGGTGCTAGCAGGCATGCCGGCAGGTTATGTGACACCGAGCTAGGTATGAAACTAGTCCAGTCGATTGGTGATGCGACGACCCTCCCCCCTGCAGAACGTGGGAAAAACTGAACCACATGGCGGTTCGAGTTCCCTGAACGTCTGAGGAAAGGATCATTATCAATTGAGTGCCTTTGATATTAAAGGCAGCCTGGGTCCCGGTTTAAATTTGACTGCGAGCTAGTTGTATCACGAGGACGAATTCATGCGAATGATCTTGTCACCGTACAAAAACATCAACATAAAGTGTTCACGTTACTCTATCGAGAGGCTAACCACACGTGAGAACACATATGATGTACACTGGTTTAGACCGAGGCTGGTTTTTTAAATCGTTAGTGAGACTGACTAGAAGAATCTAGGGAACCAATTGCTGAAGGAGTAAGAGGAGATCGCAATCATGGAGCGCGCGAGTATCACAATCAATCGATCCATTGCACCTTCGAGAAGTTGATGTTTGGTCTGGGTTTGTAATCAAGCTCCTTCATTCTCAATAAAACTGAACGATGAATCTTTACACCGTTAGTCCGCTGTTTGGGGATTACACGGCCACGTCCATAGTTAATTCTAGAGCAAATGTCAGCTGCCAGAGAAGATAAGAACTACAAAAGTCACACGTACGATATCTTGGACGTCCATGTGTCATCATCTTTTTGGAACTTGATTTTCTGTGGGACCAGTTCCATGATCCACCATGATTTTGCGATTTCCAACATATCGTTGATATCGGATAAGGCATCAGCAAGATCTTCCTCTTCTTCGCTGACAAAAGAATGGTCTTCCACAAGAGCCCCGTTGGCACCAGGGAGGGTCAAGAAAGGTCGGGTCTTTGGCGGCCGTTCGCCAGAGAAGCAATGGACGGGAGGTGGTCGTGCCTTCACTGTCGGCCAGAGAGATTTGGGATCCACACCAATATGTGTCAACATTGAAGGGTTGAATAGAATACCAGTGTCAACCTTGAAGCATTCACGAACCATCCAACGAAGGGAAATCCTTGCCAGACTGTTTCGCACTTCGTTTTTTACGGCGCCGCCGCCGACGTCTACAAGGCCGTGAATCAGTGTCTTTCTGCACGTGTGAATCTCGGAGCTAGAATGCGACTTACCACAATGGCATCCAGCGAACCAGACTTCTTCAACATCGGTTGAATGAAGTCCTTGGCTAGCATACTGTGCCTCCCAGGCTCGCCTACTCTTGTGGAGCCGCGAGCTTCGCTTCTTCTCACTTTGCTGACCTTGTCCCCATTTGAGACCAAATTCTACTTCTTCAGGGGTCGGGCGGTTGAAAAAATTGGGTTTAAAGCGGACTCGATGCTCGTCGAGCGCCAGGGCTTGACGAAAATGTTTCACGTGAGAATTGAAGGTTGTAAAAGGAAGGCGCTTCGGGATCACGCCAACGGAACCCACGGTGTCCCTGTAAAATCGTCACCCTTATTTTCATTAGCACAAGATCAGGACCGGCTCACCAAACTGCAAGTAGTTGAATGTCAACATCAATTGAAAATGCTTTCTTAAAAGCTGCGCTCTGTTTCCACCCGGTTTCATCTTCGCGTGAATACATTTTGTACGCAAACGGGACTTGCTGATGATTTGACTTTGGCAATAAACCGACCTATCGGATGTCAATAAGCTTGGCACACTCAGGACCAGGAAGAGACAAACTTTATGAACCCTGATCAAGATGGAAGTCGCCGGTAGCTATCAGAGAGAGTTTTTTCGAAGCGAATAGGACTCACATTCCAGCCAATGCACGAGCCGTGTCTGTGAGATCAAACTCAATTAATGATCCTGTAATGGCACATGGGATATGGGACCACTCACATGCTCCTCTTGAGAATCCTGGTACCAATGGAAATATGTCAAAATATTTCGGGACGGAGTGCGGATAAACAAACCAAAGAGGGATATCTTATCCCCGTACTCGTCTAGAATAATTTGACTTGTCAATCTTTTGACATCGAAGATAACCGCTCACAGCTTTGCATGAGGAACTCATAACCACCTGTCACAGCTCTAGTCGGTGCTCTAAACAGTGTTCAAATGCTCACTCATGACGTGTGCGTTTAAGTGGACACCGATCATGGCGTCAAGAACCTTATGAACCTTGGCCATCATAGGTTTGGCTACTTGAGGGATAGTGTACGTGCCGATTCCGGCCTAAACGCGTACAACATGTCGGCCACAAGTTTATCGAGATGTCGAAAACGTACTTGATAATAAACAAGTTGCTTTGAAATGTCATTTTTTTTCAAGAGAGAAACAAAATTGACAATATTGGAATTCTAGGACGAAATGCGATAAGCTTGGGGATGAGCTAGGAATTGGTGGAGACTAACATCATCATCAAATTGATCGCCTGAAAGACCAAAAAAAGGAGATCAGCACTCGGTTAGTTCAGAGACAATGACTAGAGGATGGGCTGAAAGACAACAAAGGATTTTACCTGTGCCATCGAAGCAAAGAATGAGCGTTCTGTGTTTGTGTGTCGGTGGGACACTTTCAGCGTCGTTGACCTCCGATGAGTCTGACGTGGGGGAAGTTGGATAGAACGCGTCATGGTCATCTGAAGCAACCACTGTAGAGATATTTGTATCTCTACGAGTGGGGGAAGTCGCCATCTGAGGTGAGAAAGGTAAGGATGTCTATTTTATGCAGTCAATCGATGTTACGTATTTCACTTTCTCATGTATACCTTGAGGCGCAGCATCCCTTCACTAACACACGGAGTCCAGAAGAATCATAACCAAACTATTATATATGGGATAGTCTAGTGTACCATTGTCTTTAATTTCGGTCTGGTACATAATTTCCTAACACAGGACAACTTCATGGAGTTTGTGACAATCAGCGTCTTCTTCGGCGGAAGCAAATCTGATGGTCCGGAATAGCGTGAACCACAAGCAATTTAGATAAACTGAGTTAGGTTCAAGTAGTTGATTTAAAGATGGACTGTCACCATTTTCTGTCAGAAGTTATCTTACTGTTCCAAAACACTTCGATTCTAGTTATAAAGATAAGTGGTCTATCAGGGAAGCGACTCCACACTTCAGGAAGGTTTATTTGATGTATCTAGCTAGATATTCTTTTCCATGAGGTAACACGTACTAGTAAGGCATGTAAGACATCAATTGTGCAGGCAACTGACGACTGGAAGCAAGGACACACAACATCCACGCTACAAGTTGAACAAGGGGTCCTGCCCTAGGGCAGGGATAGCAGTTTGGTATAGATAGTCGATGAGAGGTATTTTTAGTTACACCTCACACAGACTGTATCGTGATTTAAAAAAGGGTATCGGGAGAGCTCCCGGGTCTTATCTTCTCTACTACCTCTTCCATCATCTTCTTACCTTCTATTTTTGCTAGGTATTGTCAAGCCCAGACTAGAGAAGGGGTGAACTTGAGTGTAGAATAATATCTTGTATCCTATAACGTCATCCCATTTCCATCTTGGTGAGTTGTGTCAAGAGATCGTAACCGAGAACACAAACATTCGGAATCTGTTTTATAGTCAGTCAACGTAACTAAGTCGAGAGCATTACATGACACGAAGATGCCCAGGTAGAGAGAAAAATCAAGTGTTGTACAGTACACAGAAATCGGAGTTTAACTGCTCCCCATGTTACCCCCTCGAGTGTATGATCATTCCACTCAATGAGCAGCACAAGAGTTCATAAAATCTGAGTGTCTTACTGTGACGCTGGGGGAGATCTAATTCCTGCTTTGGTATGGCAGTATCCACTTCCACCTAAGTCATGTTCTATATACATAAATTCCGGGGAAGAGGCCAAGCAACAACACCCGATGAAGTTAGTGACAATAGTAGGTGATGGTCTATCATGACTGAAAAGACCCCCTTCTGAATAGATACTGTGACTAAAAGCGGCAAAGTAGCCATGACCGTGGATGGTGTACAACAATACAAGTAGGATTGACTGCCCTAGTAAGATCAATTCTATATCAGACGCAGTAGCTGGAGTGGTTATCCAGTCCCTATAATCAAATTGGTGGATTAGCAGGAGCACTGACCTAACTCCTTCAACTGATGAGAGATTTGCGCAGTAAACCCTACAAGGCATGTAGGACCTAAAATGGATCGTCCTTGCAGATTCATCTATGAAGATGGCATCCGCGAAGCTACCATTGCGGTCGTGATCTCGGCAGAGTTGAGCTCACGACCTGCTAGCATATACACCACACGAAATTCCTGAGAGGCAAAAGCCATTCAAGATCGACGTTTCACCGCTCCAAAGGGCAACTGGTGTAGGGTATGAAACACATCCCTTGAAACTGTGTTGAGCGAATTCAGGTTTGGTAGTGATACTTTGTAGATTATCGAGTGGAGGAAATTTGCGTCCTTTTTGACAGGCATGACACCATAGCTCCTAGGTCTGAAATTCAGCATCATGCAGGAAGGTTGGGGGGGAGGGGAGAAACGTACTCTGGACTAAACCAGGTGTACGGCTCGGAGTAACAGGTGGTGAGACACGTCTCAGTCTCCGTCTTCTCACCATTGAAATCCCGAGTCCCTGGAATATCTGCAGGATTAGCCTTTTGTGGACTGAACCAGACGGCCTGTCTTTCGGCCGATCAGTCAAGACGGGATCATATTTTGTTATTGACTTGGATAATGGCAAAAGACCAAGTGTTGGTCGTTCCTTGTCTCTGGTTGGGACTTGTACGACGGCCTGAGGCAAGCACCAAATGGCCACGTAGGATTGAATGTGGTCATCTACTCGGACCTCCTATAACTGAGAGTAGAACATAAGTTTAGCCTGAATTTAGCCTGAGCGGCAGAGGTATTTCCTGCCAGAGCTTGTGATATAGGTGGATATGAGATTGTCATTGCAGACGACAGGAGTAAGCATGTACTGCGTATGCAGGTTCTACGGTTAAACCAATAATCAACTTGGCACTATTTATGATATATGCGTGAGAAAAACATTTCTCCGAAAGGCATGTGTTCAGATTTTGGAGGTTGATCTTGCTTTCGCCTCCATTGTCTTTTTCCTCCTAGTGCCTAGTTCTGTGCAGAGTTGTGTCAATATACAACTACTAGGACCGTTCATAGGATTGCACAACCGGACAGATCAACCGTTAGAGCTTTTCTTTGCTGTGCTTCAACTTGCAAAAAAAGAATGTCTGGACTCAAGAACTCCCCCTTTGGAAAACGTCTGCGTGCCTCGCAGCAGGGCTCGGAGGAAACTTCTCGACGACGAAAGCAGCGGTTGCATCCAATATTTGGATATTCAACGCCCTCCCTGGACTCCCGGACCCACAACAGCGACAGCAGCACGGGTCCAGAAACACCCGCTGACATATCTATACCTACAAGTCGATCATTAAACAGAGAGTACGGCGACAGATTCGTCCCATCCCGCGATGTTGGAGACATGAGAACCAGTTATCATCTCATTGACGAAGCAGGTCCCTCTACTCCCTCCAAGAACAAGACAATCCCCTCAGAATCTGACGCACTCAAAGGTATATAATTGCCAGTTGATCTCACTCGTGTTGCCATTCATTCTACTCCAGAACAAGCTAATGCAATATTCAATTCTATTCTACACACTGAAGTCACGCCTCCTTCTCCTCGCCGACCGCACTCCCCTACCCGACCCATTCCTGTATCGTCCAACGGTACCCCATCTACCCCTAAACGACGTCGCCTTTTTACCTACAATTCGCCTTCAGCATCCAACCCAAGCACGCCGTCTCGACGTCTTGATACCCCAACAGATGAAGCTTATTCCATGAGCCCTGTCCGTGCTGAGAGCCGCCAACTCCTTGAGAGTCCTCGTCGGCAACTAAGGAGCGTCTGCAAGACTCCATATCGAGTATTGGATGCCCCAGAGCTTGCAGATGACTTTTATCTCAATCTCGTCGATTGGTCGAACACGAACGCGCTTGGGGTAGGACTAGGCTCGTGCGTTTATCTATGGACAGCACATAATGCGCAGGTATCTAAACTTTGTGACTTGGTCGAATCAAATGATACAATAAGTTCTGTGTCGTGGGTGCAAAAGGTAAGCCCATTTTTTTGTCTGCTCGAGAACGTCATAGGATATCATCCTTCATAGGGTACAACTCTAGCTGTCGGCACACTTGCAGGACGATTGCATATCTATGATGCCAGTACTCTACAATTACAACGCACGTATCAGCAAGCGCATCAACAACGAATAGGAGCACTCGCATGGAACTCCTTCGTATTATCATCGGGCTCGCGCGACCGCCTGGTACATCACCGCGACGTCCGCGATCCAGAGACGCGCCCCTTCAAACGGTGTACAGGCCATCGACAAGAAGTCTGTGGGCTAAAGTGGAGCGGGGATGCTGGCGTATATTCTGCAACGCTAGCAAGTGGGGGAAACGATAATAAAGTGTGTATCTGGGATCTCCGTGGGTCGAGACGGAGCTCGGCTGCGGGTCGGTCAACTGGAGTGGTCCTAGGGGGAACCGGTAATACGAGTAGCGGTGATGATGGACCCGGAGATACGCCATTGTGGAAGTTCCATGAACATACTGCTGCTGTTAAAGCGCTCGCATGGGATCCCCACATTGCTGGCCTGTTGGCAACGGGTGGTGGAACGCAAGATAAACATATTCGATTCTGGAATGTCAGCAATGGGACTATGCTCAACGAACTCGATACAGGATCTCAAGTCAGTAAACGATTTTCTGCAGACGATACCCATTAACAGCGTCCTTTTTAGGTCTGTAACCTCATCTGGTCAATGACGTCACATGAGCTTGTATCTACCCATGGCTTCTCCTCCACAACCGCCCAAAACCAGATCTGTATCTGGAAGTACCCGAGTCTCAATATGGTGGCATCTCTCACTGGACATACAAATCGTGTCTTATACCTTGCTATGAGTCCTGACGGAGAAACAATCGTGACTGGTGCTGGTGATGAGACGTTGAGATTTTGGAATGCTTTTCCATCAAGAAAGGAGAGGGAAAAGGTTGGAATAATGGGGAATGGTGCTGCGGGTGTAGTTGGACAGTGGATGTCGAAAACGAAGGATAGTGCTTTGGATTATGGCCGCTTAATTCGATAATGGTTGCGGTGCCCATGTCCCTGGTGAACAGTTACTGGCCCCAACTTCAGATCTCTGGACCTCATCTACAAAAAAACAAACAGTGCTTAGGCTGTTCTAGTAATGTTACAAGCTTTGATTTGCTATCATGTCTACTGTTTTTCATAGATTATCTTTCGGTTTGTTGGGACTCTTGATATACCTTTCCTCTATGCATGTAACACAAACCGTTTTTCATACACTTACAGAAGCCCCTCATCATATTTATGCAAAATATGTATTTGTTTCCCCACGATGACTCAACAATTGTTTAGTTGTCAGAAACCCACAATGTGGCCAAAACAGATTTTCCTATGATTCTCCAAGGAAATGACCTCATAAATCAGCTTCCATAAAGAGGAAATCATTCTAAGATTATGCTAATGATCAATAATTCGAGATATTTTCTCTACTTTTCAACAAAAGATAAGAGAAGCTACATGGAAACATAGATCGATTATGATATTGTCGGGAAACGCCCAATTTTCGAGATCGCAGGTCTACTTGCCAGATATGGCCATACATTGAAAGAAGTCGTGGGATGATGTACACAACCGTACATAACATGATAAGATCACCGTTGGATTTTCATTCTATATCTACAGCTTGCCTGAACACCATGACAATCCATTCATTTGACCTGCTTGATGGGACTTCAATTCCCTGGCTTTCTTGGGGCAATGGAACAGCTATTAACGGGAGCGAAGATGCCATCGAGAAAGGGAAACTTGCTTTGCAGCATGGTATCAATCATATCGATACTGCGCAACAATATAAAACCGAGCGTGAAACAGGCGAATCGATTAAGCGAGCTGGGGTGCCTAAGGATAAGGTTTACGTGACATCGAAGCGTGCGTGTAACGGACTTGAAGGGGATTTTTCATTGTCTGATCAGCTTTTCACGGAAAAGTTTCTCAGGACGTTGATGATCAACCGATTTCATTAGATGAAATCCGTGCTCGTGTCGACGGTTCTTTGCAAAAACTTGGATTCGTCCCAGATCTCTTCTTGATCCATAATCCTTTCGTAGCGGCACCTGGAGAATTGAAGCAAATGTGGCACATCCTTGAAGGTCTCAAGGATGAGGGAAAACTGAAAAGTATTGGTGTCAGTAATTTTCGACCTCAGGACTTGGAGGCTGTTCTTGACGGAGCGAAATATAAACCGGTCGTTAATCAGGTGATGAGACGTACTTGAAAAAAAAAAACAAGTTTTGTGTCTGATCAGATTTTCAGCTTGAGTTCCATCCCTATGTCTTGACACATCTTGCTCCTGTTTTGGAGTTGCAACAACAACATGGAATTGTCACAGAGTCATACGGCGCTCTCACACCGCTTCTGCGACACCCAACTGGTGGTCCACTAAAACCTATTCTCTCGGCTATCGCTGCGAAAGTCTCCCAAAAGGCGGGAAAGCCGATTGATGAAGCAACTGTACTCCTGTTATGGACCCGTGCAATGGGTGCTGTCGCAGTTACTGCTAGTGGAAATCCAACGCGAATGTCATGGCTAGGCGGACTAGCCGAGTCACCCCAACTATTAACAGAAGCCGATGTCGAAGAAATTTCGCAAACTGGGAGAAAATATCATTTTCGGCATTATGTGAGTATTTCTAGTTGATGGATAGATGAAAGTTTCTGATGGACTGTCCTAGAGGGAGCACATGGAAAAAGATTTCCCGCTTCCGAACCTTCCGAGCCAATGAGATTTGAATGAAGGATAACTTTGTACTAAGTAGCGGTGATTCTTCTGAGTTTGAGTATCGTTGAAAGGTAAAGAACAGATTGATGTCCATGTTTCCAGATATGTATTAGGACAAATGATGATTACTTCTTGCAAATTCAAGGTTTGCTGCCATCCCATACGAAAGCCTGGTGGAACCACCGATACTTGCAGCCCAGTTCAGACCATGTCATCAGTAGACTGGCAGTGACATTTAGTAGTTGAGCGGTTGGAAGTAGCAGTCTCCGCTATAGGACCACTGAGCGAGTCCATGTCCACATGCTATAGCTCTTATCACAGGTCCAAGTTCCAAGGCCGTTTATCCCAGAATTTGAGGTTTCAACGCTATGCGAGTATACTAATGTTTTATAGACTATAGATCAACTGTGTGCTCCTGTCTGTCCTGCGACAAGTGTTGGTGTGGCAATTAGTAGCAGTAGGACGTGTACAAGTTATTATTTTGACAATTCTTCAAGTCAAGGTAAATCACTTGGAGGAGTACGCGAGTACAAGGTAGATAGATATTCGACTGCCATCCGTGCTCACGAATATTTCCCATCCCAGATGCACTCAAGCTCAGTGTTGTGTGCAGGAGTCACTGTATCTTCGGCTCTAATACGAAACAACGCTAGGTGGACATATGACATTAAACGAGGTAAGACTAGGAAAGCGTATTAGAGCTTGGCGGCTTGGGACACCTTGCTGTCTGTTTTGACAAGGCAATATACTACAACGGTATTGTTGTCTTTTCTCACTCTTTGAAAGAGGTTCTTCTCGAATAATCCTCCATTTTTTAGTCTCTCAGTCCACGATAGGATGACGGATGACATACAATGATTGACATTTTCAGAAGGAAGTTGTTAGGCCCCTTGATTTGATCATAGTGATCCTTAGGGATTTTCTAAAATGTGAGTTCATCGCGATCCAGGTGGCGGCTGACGTATTGCCCATATTTAGAGAAGCTAGCATTGGCCCTGCATGTCGATTGGCGGTTGATCATTGCTAGCCTCCCTGATGATCAACTTCCTACATACAAGGCGTCAAGATTTTATTTTTGGGTCATGCTTTGATACCTTCAGTGTCTATAACGGATGCTATATTTATCTGCTGAAGCAAAATGTGAGTGAAGCTTGACATCAGCCCCCCCGCATCTTTAACTGTTGATTACTCCAGTAGAAACCGGCAGAAAACGATAGCTTTTATGCTTAAACTCGTTCGGACAGATAAATTCACCCATGAGTCGAGGTTCTTTTCAGTTTTTATCTTCTACTGTGGCATGTTTTCGCCTGATTGGCATTAATGAGTGAAAGAGCGGTCATGGATGTCAAAAGAACGCAAAGCCAGATAGCACCACGTTCTCTGATAAATACACTGGATAACAAATAAATGAACATCCGCGTTTTCAAAAATTTATTCAGATTTGAGTTAATTGTACTCTAGCGTGCTAAGTATGCACTTTTTCAGGTTAATGTACTGAGACAATAATGTTTACCAAACAATCAGAATAAGTTAGGCAACAGGGCAATAATTATGGGAGTGTTTGTGCATACTTGAACCGGGAGCTGTCGGAGTCTGAAAGGGGTTGTTTCTCGGAGGTCGTGTACGACGTTGGTGAAGAGAATGAATGTACGTCGTCCGTCGCCATCAGCAGTGCCAGGACTTACTTGATGCCTAGAACCTACTCCGCACTCTCACTGAGAGTAATGCAAAGCCGTTGACTGACCTTCGCCTTCTCCTCAACACCGTCAAGGAAGGCCGGGTATGTCTGCTATTACCTCGCTTTTGGCCATGGTTGACATCCACCTTATAGAAACAAAGCGCTGACAACAAGCTTTCAGATGCTTTCTACGATGCTTTGGAAGGTCTTCTTGCCGACCTAAAGTCTTTACCTCTCGTCTGTGGCTCAGCGACCGTGTGCCACGAGAATTTACTCACGATGTCATTTAACAGGATAACCGCGATGCGGAAGCATTCCTCAAGCCCGTATCAAAAACGGAAGTCCCAGATTATTATGATGGTTCGTTCTATTGTTAAGTGCGATATCTTTAAACTAGAATGAAATCCAACAGTTATTCTGAATCCGATGGATTTCCAAACTATGTCTAAGAAAGTTAAACAGAAGCAGTACAAGTCCAAGCGCGAGTTTAAGGATGATCTTGAGCTCATCTGGTCCAATTGCTATACGTACAACGCATCAGATGTATGTTGAGTTTCCGACCTGTTGTGCCAGTACTGAACAATGGCGAATCAGAATCACCCGCTCCGACAGTGTGTTAAACGCCTCAAAGCCAAGGCAGATCACTTGCTCAGACATATTACCGATCGGCGCGAACGCACAGATCCTTCGATCCCGTACGAACTAGGAGCTGAATATACTGGCTTGCTACCAAAAATGAACGGTGTCAATTCAACACATACTTGCTCATCATCGTATTCGTCGGCAAAGGGTGGTACACCGGGAATAGCGACCATCAGGCCTTCACCGTCACTATACCGACAGCCTACGTTCAATCTCAACATGCCATTCTCGGAATCCGCTGCTATAACACGAACACCTGAGGGCATGGCCATGTTCTTCGAGCTTGATGCAGAAGTAGCTGTCGCTTTGAAGAAGCCGAATATGCAGTTGATGCAGCGGTTGAAAGGCATTGCACCTTCCTCTCTGTTAAATAACAGAGGACAAGATAGGGTAGACGTTACAGTGCCAAAGGAAGAAAATTCGGCGGAAGCTGATGAAGTTACGGGAGACAAACGAAAACTGTACGTTATCTCTTATAAACACTCATATGATGGCTCAAGCTTCTTGTTAGATCATCACCTGACGAATCGAATAGTCGACCGCGGAAGCGGGCGCGATTCGTGACACCTTACTCTGCCCCTCCATCCCCCGGACATGATCAAGTCAAAGAGGAACTGTCTGACCTATGGTGGGCTGCAGCACAATCAGATACTCTACTCGCAAATGGCGTCCCTCCCATCCCTTTTGGTCCTTCGTCCTCTGAGGTCAGATATCGCTCTTCGTCCTCATCATCTTCATCTTCGGCATTACGCTCCGCATCTTCTTCCCTTGTATCATCATCCCCGTCAAAGCGTCGTTTCTCCAACGATCACTCATCGATATCCGAACGTGAACCTCAAGCGAAACGGCGAAAGAAGACACAAGATGCGATAACGGACGAAGCACCACCCATGCATGTCGAGAATCCCAAAGCATTGTTGAATATGATGAATACGAATATCAAGACGATGCGGAGAATCCGATATACACATGCCAAGTTTGCGGCATTGAATGCGACGACAACACTTGCAAATGAAGAAGTGGAGGAAGGTGCATCTCTCATGTCTGGAGGGATCGGTTCAGTTCTTCCTATGGCGGGACCTTCATTGGGCGATGTTGACATACTTGATCCCTCGATATCAACAGGCAGTACTGGAGAGGCAATCAACGCCGCTGTAGATGATGAGATTATGAATGAGAGACTGGACGAGCGGCCATTTACTATCATGCAGAAGGTGAAAGTCAGAGGGAAAGGAAAGGAGAGAGAACAGATGGCAAGGCTTGGTGGAGTAGATATCGGCGAGAAGAATGCTTGGAGTTGTTTGCAATGGACTAATCGGAAGATTTTGGAACACGTTGGCTTCCAAGGTGTGTACACTGTTAGTCTGTGATCAATCTTGATTGAACTTCAAAAGGTACATCACAGGTGGCGTTGGATGTGTTGTCAGGTATCTTAACAGAGTATATTTCGAATGTGGGTCGGACGATTAAATTTTTGTCTGATAAATATGCTGGAACTATGACGCCCGAGGTAAGCTGCAAATTTCAGCCCTTTGATAGATCTGGGTTGCTCAGTGGCAAATAGGAAATTATATTACATACATTATTTGAGAGTGGAACTTCTAAAGTACAGGATCTGGAGAGATATATCCGTGATGACGTAGAGAGATACTCTTCGAGGTTGAACGAGCTAGAGAGGAAGATTGTTGGTGCTTATCGGGAGGCGGTGAGTCAAAGACAGTCCCTTTGGATACCTTAGGCTCAGATAATATCATGCAGACGTCTGGAGAGACATTGGAGGACGAAGGTCTGTTTATGGAAGAGGATGAAGACGAGGCCGGTGCTCTGGCAGTGTATGTCGCTACTTTCCTCTCTTATGCATATGCTTTATCTTTATTCTCGCAGTGGTGATTTTGCAGACATGTTGGGCGAAGATTATCTCGGTCTCCGTGAACTTGGTATTGCAGCAGAATTCGGAATGTCGAGTCTCACCATACCCAAGAAACTTCTTAAAAGCAAGAAAAGCCAGCTCAAGGGTGGACCGGTAGCTTCCAAACCTAATGAACCACCACCACTTTACCCACCACCTCCACCTTTTATTCCTCTTGCATCCAACAAAGTAAATGATCAAATCGGTTTATTGAAGGACTATTATGCCGGGAGATTTACCGTTTTGGCCGCCGCAGCGGCTGCTGCTCCAAAACCTTCCCCTCCGTTACTTGGACCTTTTGGTAGGCCCATAACGATGCTGCCAGGTCCGAGTCTGGCGGTGCCTTCGCTGTCGGGGCCAAATCTCTCACAGCCTTCGTCCCTTCTACCTGGATCTTCATCGGCAACATCTGTGCCCACGTCTGTAGCTGTGCCGTCAGCACCGTTATCAACAGCAGGTTTGCCATCCACAAATTCTATTGTAGTACCTGGAGCTACCACTTCAGCGACTGCCTTGCCGCCGCAAACGGCTGAACGGCCTGTCATCGATTGGACGTCTTTGCCTAAGCTTACGTTACCTGATGACACACCCTCAAGTGCACAGGTCAAGATGGGACCGTTAGGTCAGATCACGAAAGGTGGAGGTGCGAGTGGAGCAGGCAAGAAGAAAGGAAAGGGCGTGGTTGGTGCCGGTGCAACCGGAGATGGCGTGGATGCTGCGTCTACACGTGCAGGAAGCGGCGGTGCTCCTGTTTCGACGGTGTCTGGAGCAGCGAATAACAGTGCATCTGGTCCGGTGAAGAAGCAAAAAAAGGCTGCCACAGGTGTTGGGACGGGGAATGGGAGGAAGAAGAAGGGATCCGATGGATCCACATCAGGCGGTGGTGGGACGCAACAGGGAAATGGTGCACAAGGATCGCCGTATCCACCGGTCGTCGTGGCCAGCGCCTAGTTACGTTAAACAGAGAATTGGCTTTCGGCAAGTTCGATCTGAGCTTGGTCTTTTATCAACATTTGTATATATATTAGTGCTATACTATTGTGTATCTTAATCTTAAATTGTCATTGTGCTGTCCTGCCCTGCGTCGCCTATTTTGGAAGGTTACTAACGGATTGCGTCATCCCGCCACGGCCGCAGCACAACAACATAATATAAATATACACTGTACCGTTCTATAACTCTGACATTAATGTCTCGCGGTGTAAGTGTTTTTGCTTGCTTCTACATGAGACAGCTGAACATTGATTAACTGGCGATAATCAGGGATACAACTCTAGCTACGGTGGTGGGTACGGTCAAGGCAGATATGGTGCCCCGGCAACGGGAGGAGGGTATGGTGCCCCGGGAGGAGGGGGAGGAGGGTATGGATCCCTGGGAAACAGTGGCACTGGTGTTTGTCGTCGTTGAAGAACTCAGTTTGCCTAAGATACTGATTAAGAATCTCAGGGATATCCAGGGGGTTTTGCTGCCCCTCAGAGTCGCGGACCTCCACCTGGAGCCGATCCTCAGTCAGTATATTCCATGCCTGCTTTACCTCCCCGCTGAAAAGTCCTTGGGTATACACAGACTTTGGTCGTGGTTTAGTGCTGTCGATATTGATAGATCAGGCGCAATCACAGTCCGAGAGCTTGGTGTGTCGTGTGTCGTGTTTGACTAGATTCAGTTTATGGAGGTATCTTGTAGAACGTGCTCTCATTAACGGAGATTGGACTCGTGGGTTCTACCCGGTGTGCACTGTAAAGTGAGATTAATGGTTCTCGTTTAGCTTTTGATCTGGATACGGTGAAACTTCTGATGACGATTTTCGTGAGTTCTTTTGTTTTTGGCTTTTTGCTATAGGGTTTCATGATGCTGACTTGCATATCAGGATACTGATCGGAGCGGAACGATTGGATTCAATGAAGTGCGCGGGTGAAAATTAGGAAGTCTGGGGGTGTGCCACTGATATTGCATTATAGTTCACTGGCCTTTGGAAGTATATCAACGTACTTCATTCACAATTAGAGGGGTCAATAAAGGGCTAACGTTGGCATAGGAATGGCAAGGCGTGTTCAGGCATTTCGATCGTGACCGATCAGGCTCTATCGACGGTCAGGAACTTCAACAGGCTCTCCATCAATTTGGGTTAGTTTTTGATAAACCTACCTGCACCTACGATATTTATCTGAGATTATCATAGTTTCAACCTTTCTCCTCCTATGATTGATTTGGTCCAAAGGAAATACGGTGCGCGTATCCTTATCTTTCAGAGGTCAGAAAACTCATGTAGTCTACCCTTGTGGTAGACATTAAAGCATCTACTCCAGCAGTGCCTGGTCGCCCAACTCCAGGAATTTCCTTCGATCGCTTCGTCCGTGCGTGTGTTGTTGTGAGGCAACTCACAGAAACATTTCAGAGGTTGGATAGTGATAAGGATGGATGGGTACAAATGAGTTATGACCAGTTCATCCAGTGTGTGCTTAGTTTGCCTTGAAGCGCAGACAGATTCTGTATTGAATAGAAAAGTACAAAACAAATTTCACTGATTTCAAATTGTATGTTATCCACGTATGTACCAGCCTGCTCCAGAATATCTTGTTAGAGGCTAGGAATTGAGGGAAAACGAGTGATACATCTATCTAGATTTTCTAATGCACCACTAAGTTTATGATTACATCTACTAACAAATTTCAATTCTCAATTCAATACATACCATTGCCACCTAGGCCTCATGCTTGGGGAAGAAAATAGTCAATGGCATGTTTTGTGCGGAAATTGCTTGTTTATTTTTAATCCGACTTTCATCTCAGGCATATGTCGCAGATTCAAAATATGATAAAAGCCGATCAGCCTTTGCCTGGTTCACACGCTTATCATGTCAACTGATTTCTTCACAGTTTAATGTTCTTGGCAGTGGGAGATTCGCCCTCGCCTCGAGGCTGATAATTACCCCCTTCAGATAGTTTGATCTCACGGGACTATGAATGACGTGCACGATCTCCGTGGAAAACGTTCTGGAACATGTTATTAACCGGTCATCCGAACTCAAAGGCTATATTTATTGTCCCGAATTTGATGGTTCTCTGCTTGACCGAGGTTTTGGTTCTGCATACTTTGTTGCCATCCCCTCTCTTTACCTTGAGCCATAACATTGCGCGGTAGCCATGGGGAAAAATTTTCCTTATCATCAAGACTACAATATTCGAGGTGGCGATTTGCATTTCCTGGTATGTCTTATCGTAAAATATCTACATTATTGTATCTAATCAACGAGAAGGCGGACAAAACGCTCTTCAAAGTGCATTCTTATTTCTTTGTGCGCGAGTCAGGTTTCTGGAAAGAGGAACTGGGAGATGCTGGGGATGAACCGCTGAAGAAAGGCCAGGATGTGAGAAACGCAATTGTTCTAGACGAAACACCGAGCGATTTTGCATGGTTCCTTTGGGTTTTCTATAACAGGTACGTTTTATTTCCTCGGAAAAGACAAGGGAAAAATAATCCGACCGACCAGCTCTCTTGGTAATTACACCAAGGCTACTCAACATGACTGGAAGACAATATTGCGCATTGCTGCGAAATGGGGGTTTAGTGAAGTCAGGGAGCTCGCTGTTCGCCACTTGGAAAATACAGATATCGACCTTGTTAACCGGATCAAGCTCTATAAGGAACATGGGGTGGCTCAGAAACATCTTTTCCCCCTATATGTGCGACTTGTCGAGAGGCAAGAACTCATTAGGTTGGACGAGGCCCAAATCTTGGGGATGGAGACCCTCGTCATGATTTGTTCAGTACGCGAGCGCATTCGAGCCCCTGTAACCAAGGAGCAGCCTTTGCATAGTCCAATACGTCGTGATGTTAAGCCGAAGGATATCACTGATATCGTCATCTCAACATTCAATATCTCACTTGTGAATGGTCAGCTGCTGTCACCTCTTACATGAAGTAGGCTCATTATTTTCCTAGGTTCTTCATGATTGAAGTTGTGTATTGAAGTTGTGTATTACAATTTGTACTCTAACAGGATAACGCTAGGATGTATCTGCTTTTCTCAGAATCACATCCACAGTTCTCGAAGTAGATATTCCTGATTCGGACTGGCCTTTGAAGCGTCTGACCATGGGCGGCCTCAGAAGATCTACGGCCTCAGAAGATCTACGGCTGATATCATGCCTGAATGGTCTCATGACCCTCACTCTAGATCGCCTCGTGTAGTTCCTGGAATCTCACTGTTGACATACCCTGGGAGGGATGCATGACCTATGGTAGCCTTGTAAGGTTTTCTATAATCCATGTACCGGCGGATCCCGTTTATTGGAGATTATTAAATCATTTACCAACGGGATATGCCAATATTATGGATTTTATAGGTATCCAACAATCCACTCATATTCCATCATCAGACAATCTATCATGTATGTTTTGATAGGATTTGATCATGCCCAGAATTGTTGATGCAGCCTCAAGGACGATTTCCCAACAGTATTTTGTCCGTAAATGATGAGTTATTGCCTTTACCAGTGCAATCCAAGTTGATTGGTTTATCCTTCAGGAGTTTTTGGCAATGACCATAATTTCTTAGATGCGAGCTACTAAGGCATTGAAACAGTGTGAGTTGTCCAAACTTTAATTCTCTATTTCATAGAGAATAACTGTTAGATAAAATCCCCAGGACCATCAACATCTCTCTGTCCCGATTGAGCAGAGAAGGGACGAAAAGGCCTCTGACAATTCCTATGATGTCGAGTCGTCCATTGAATGTGAGGATAAGAAAGTTATACTGTCCAAAATTTGGTCACAATAAAGAATATTAAGTCATCATAGCTCACCTTGAGTAATACAACCCAGAACAGACCAACTTACAGAGGATGGAGGGGACTTGCACGGGACGCTGTTGTCGCATTATGACGTACTTGAATATCTGATATAGACTCCTCGGATGCTTTCATGATCAATTGCGGACCCTTTTCAGTATCGGTGAAATTCTTGTCTTCAGCATATGGCTCCAGAGTTTGTTTACCTATCCTTCTAGTGAAGCATGAATTCACAAACCAGAAGACGGCACAGACAAACAAGAGCACTGCTGCTGCTGTCCCAGTGGCAATGCCCCCGATGGCATTGGCGTGTCGGAGATCTACGGGGCTGGTGGTGGCTAAACCGGATGTTGTCGTTGAGGTGGTCGAAATAATGCCAACCATGGATGACGAGGTACGACTTTGATGTGATGTTGAATGATGATGTGTGGACCCTAGAGAGGATGTCGAGTTATTGGTCACAGACGTTGTCGGTGCGGGGAGAACAGACTCAGTAAGATCTGAAGCATATGACTGAGAGTCTTTGCCGCAAGAATCTTCACTCACTCGTACTCTGCCGGGCTCTAATTTGATCGAAGCTATCTGACGGCTAGCAAAATGCAATAAGGATCTAATCTGCTTTTGTGAGTCACGACACCCACTGTAGGATCGAGATATGCCCATCCTGGTACATGTAGCACAGCTGGTAAGGGTTTCGGAAAACTATCAAGATCATGGCTCGAGTCGTGCCTGCATGCCTATCATAAGAGTCGTACCTAGTGCTAACATTTGGACAGTTTGCTGCCCATTCGCTCCATCTGTTTAGTATTTCATTGCAGTTCGAAAACAAATCATATCATTGAGTGACTGACGCTAGATAGGAACGACCTTGACATGCAGCACATGCACTCATCAACGAGTAGGAGACGGTATTGCACTGGCAAACACTGGCATCAAGAACTGACATTGGCCCTATATAATGGGTTGCATCTGGCAGTGCTCTAACATTATATGCTGTTATATATTAGTTATCTTTATGGGCGTCAAATACAAGAGAAATTGCCCTACATCCCCCATTGCAAACAGCCAATAAATTCGAAGCAACGACGCATGGGCTTTGGTGCTGCGAGTTAGACATCTAATCACTAGAACGTAAGGAATTATCGCCGATGAAAGGCAGGCAGAAGGTACCCAGTCAAAGTAAGGTAAACAAGTAGCATCTGTAGTCTGGGCCCATGACCATTCGAGTTGGTTGAGAATCGTTGCCACAAGAGCAAGGTCATTCATCCACCAGGAATTCAACATGCAGCTAGAGGCCGGGATCACAGACAGGGAAGGGAAAAATCCAAGTCTACTGTGTAGTGCCTTATAGGAAATTTTGTCTTCTATTCCTGAATTAACGAGGCGTTCCTGACTTGCTTCGTTGGAACATGAGAACACTTGATGCCGGACATTTGGCAGATCGTCCCTCGTGTGTATATGATGTGTGTCCTTGATGAGTAGTTCTCTGACTTGTTTCTCACGGTTACCAAGGCCATCAGAGGCAAGTATTCGAAAAATTTGCATATGTGAACGAGTTCGCGCCTTGACACTTAACGATCCGTTCCTCAGGGTGTTCTCGTTCTCGTTGGTGAATGATCGGAATTTGAGTGAGTTCGCATAAAATACATCACTATGAATAGGACTATGAGAAATAATTGAGTACGGTTTAAGCCATTTTGTTTCATTGTCGTTATGGATCGTCTGAAGTGAGTTCCTTGATAAGGTCATGCAATCCCAAATCTTGTTCTATCTAATCCAAATAACGAAGGTTAGGTCATACTTTCAGGAAGTCAATACTTAGAGACCTGCCTGATACTTGAGTATCGTATCGTCGTGGCCAGCAGAGGAGTGGAACACCGCGTCCATTTCCTCTAAAGACACGTTTGCAGTTTCTGGAACGAGAAAAGTAGCCCATAGATAGGCCAAAAGGCATGCGACTGAGAAGACTATAAAGGTTGTCGGAGGCGAGGTGTCTATCATGATTGGCGTGATGAGACCTATGATGACTAAATAAAATCATCAACTTGGTTCAAGCAAATAAGCATGACATTTACAGTTGTTGAGCCAATTAGACGCCGTGGATAGCGCAACGCCCTTGCCTCGTACTGAGAGTGGGAACACCTCGCTTGCAAGAATCCAACCAATCGGCCCAATAGAGACGCCATATGAATAAGTAAATACGTACATTCCTCTAGATGACCAGGTTCATGATTTGCTGACCAATACTTTGTTATAACTTACCCAACTGCAGTCCACGCAGCGACAAAATGGGAAGACCAATCAGATTGAAAGAGATAGACCTACAACAATAAATTAGCTAGGACCATAGAAAGTTGACAATATGAAACGGACAATGATAGCAATCATCAAGTGAGAGAGAGACATGGCAATACTGCCACTCCGAAGCAACGACTTTCGACCTGAACAGGGCTCCAAAATTTAGGAGGGAAGATTTGAAACAAGGTAAGCTACGCACCCAATCTGTCAACATAAAAAATAGCTGGGAGTACGGCTAAGAACTGTATGATTCCAATACCTCCTGACACGAGGAGTGATAAAGTGTCCCCAGACAACCCGATACTTCGCACGAGAGTGGGTCCATAGTAAAGCAAGGCATTGATACCGCTCCATTCTATCATTTCCATGGAGGTATTCATGAGTGAACTATGATCATGAAACAACCACTTACGTTGGAAGACCATGATCATAACACCCACCATTGTTCTACGAAGAAAACGAGGACTAAACAGTTTTGCCCAACTTTTCAGCTCGCCGAGACATCCTGTCTTGGACATTTGCCCTCCGTCTAATCGATGTATGAGGGTAGCTTCAACTTTCATTTCTAGGAGTTCGATCTATGGACCAAATAAATGGAGTTGGGGAGATAACCAATTTCGGATGCTACCTGAATTAGAGGGTCTCCTCGAGCCTCTTCTTGAGTACGTAGCCTAAGTTTCGCCAGACTGGTAACTGCATTATCGTAATCACCTTGAAGGACAAGAAGCCGAGGGGAAGGAGGAAGAAAAAAACATCCAATAGCAAGGACTACTCCAGGAATTAGCTGTATTCCTAACGGTATGCGCCATGACAAAGACCCGGAAACTTGAAAGGGTATTAGACAAACATAAGGATAAAATCTGCATAGTTACTTGCTTTCGCGGGTAAAGAAGCCAATCCAAAATCCGAAGATAACACCAAGAACAATAGAAAATTGCTCTAATGCAAGAAGAGAGCCACGAACTTCGGGAGCACTAATTTCAGCCATGTACAAGGGCGATAGCATACTGTATTTAAGATCTTTAGTCGACTTCTAGGGTGAGAGATGAAATAAGGAACCTGAGCGCACCAACCCCAATTCCTCCGATAGCACGTCCCGTGAATAAGTGCACCAGAGTGGTTGCCGCACATTGAAATATAGAACCGATACAAAAAACAACTAATTCCAGGAATGTAAAATGAGGAAAGTTCAATGCAGAAACTACTCTTACAGCACGCAGCGATAATAGATGTCCCCCTTGAATAACGGTTTGTAAAGATACCAGCAGTCAGAGCACCAATGAGGGCACCAAGTTCCAATACTGCCGCTGCACTGGCAATTTTAGTAGGGTATATCAGTGACAAAGAATGGCAAAAACACACTCATTATTCCCTTCTGCAAGGGTGTCATCGGCCATCGTTGTTCAAAATCTTTCATGACCAGCACATTTGCAATCTAGACCTCATCCTTGTATCAACAAGCATTTGCTGTCGGATCATAGCTCAAACTCACCACTCCTTGATCGTAACCAAATTCTAGGCCTCCAATGGATACAAAGAATGCGCATAGTAGCGCATAAAAGTTACGCTTTAAACCAAGCATACCACCAGGTCCGTAACAGAATTGATACGAGCCATTTGCAGAAACATTGATGCAGCCTCCACGAAATTCATAGGTTTTATCGCTCTGCTGCGTTAGAGAGGTAGTATTCTCGACACCTTCTGAGTATGGGATAGCCCCATACTCTTGACAGTTCTAGGGTTGGTTGTGAATAGGAGAATAATAGCATTGCACTAATAACTTGCCATTTCATAAAAGCAAATGCCAACTAGATGATGTGTCAGGGGTCCTGCTAGGGGTCCGTGTAATTATCTAATCCTTAGATTTTTTTTCTAAATCAACAATTTGTTACATGGAGTTCAATGGTAGGCCATGGTAGTATCTACTTAAATAGAGGAGAGAGGAAAGCAGATGGTGGGATAGGTGAAATGAAAGAGGAGAAACAAAGGTCTATTAACAGCTACACTATGTAATGTCTGTACAAAAGGTACCAGCCAGCATAGTGCAGCAGTGAGGGCACCAGCTAACTCACCTGGTAAGCATTTGAGAGATCTTAGAGAGAGAAAGAGAAGCATAGGTGTCTTCATTATGATATGTAGAGAGTCTCCTATATAGTGAAGAAGATATGGAGCGATCGGGTGTGAATACCCTAAACACATGAATTATATAATATCTACAGGACAGAAGGCCCATAACTTTATAGAAACAAAGCAGTCCTCAATGTAGTTTCTATAAAAATACTAATTTTATTATTATATAAGTAAACTAATATTATGCAACTTGAAATAAATTCTATGTTCATAACTTCAATCTGCAACAATTTTTGTCTTGGTTTGATATCTCAACAATATGTGACCCCATCAAAACAATCTCAATCTCAAATATAAAGGAAAGAGTTCCACAAAGCTATAAAAATCTATAAGAATCTAGGACAAGAAACCGCTGTCTTTCCAATATTTAACCCAGAGTTGTACGTCAGAGCTTTGTACAGGTCTGACTTTCTGCAATGATGGGCTGAATCCTTTCACCTTCTGAAGCACCAACCGTGGCATACCGCCAAACTCCAGAACATCAGATCCTGAAACTTGACTTGCCTCTAACATGTTCCGGAAAAAATCAACAAGCTTCAGGGCAGGCTAGGATACAGTAAATATCAACTGAAGTTAAGGAACTGACAGCGTACAATGTTCTCCATGTGTTTAGGTATAGAATCTTCTAATTTTGAAGATAAATTGCCCACCCAACAAGAGAATGGTATCACCGGTATCTTGACAGGATCTATGCCAGCAATTTGAACCAAAGCACTTTGAACAGCCTCGATGACCTGACTCCAGGGAACAGGATGGGGATGCACGAGGTTAAATGCAAACGGGAGGCATCCTTCAGAAAATGCTGTATCAAGAATAGCCTGTGCGGCGTAATCCATTGGAAGCCAGGAAACTAACTGATATTTCGTCAGGACATATTCAATCTTTTATTTCCTGACTCACTCCTGGAGAAGAAGGAAGTCCACCCAGACTAATGCTAGACTTGACTAGAATCGGAAACCAGTTCGTTGTGGCCCATGCTCCTGTTGTTGTTGTTCCACTGAGCTGCCCGAGGCGGATTGAACATACATTTAAACCACTGCTCTCCAGAATCTAAATATATTAATATCATAAGTTGTGTAGATTTGTCGAGAAGAAAGACGAACGCGTTCGGCCACATATTTGCTCTCACCATATCCCATTCCAACCGAGTATTTCGACTGCCGTATGATGGTTTCAGGATACAGCCCTTCAGCCAAGTCCCAGGATTGGGCCACTGAAATTGATGACATGAATATGAACCTAAGGGAAGAAAAATGTGGCCCCTGGCGAGCGAGATCGATGAGATTTCGTACACCTCTGATGTGCGGCTCAAAAGAGGCTAGTGGAAGACAGAAGTTGAGCTTCCATGAAGCGTGTATGATCAATGTTACCGATTGTTGAATCTTAGAACGAATGAGACAACACATGAATGTAATTGAGAGTCGCAAACCTCGTCATATAGCTCTTTTGAGAGACCCAAGTTTCCTGCAGATAGATCACCCTCAAAATATCGAATTTTGTTTGATTTTAGATTATCATGATCGAGCCCTGCAGCCCGGAATCGTTCTCGATGCCTCTCTTCTACTGACAGATTCTTGGAACGATTCAAGGCATAGATGCGATGAATAGCTGGGTTATTGGTAAGGCTAGCCAGAAGATGACAACCCAGATGACCTGTGGAACCTGTCAAAAGTACAGCAGATAGTCCAACAGATGGTCCAATAGATGGTCCGATAGAATATTGTGCTATCATCGTATCTATTTTTTTGCAGTGCTCCTTCTCATCAGACTGGTCTTGATGAGTGACGATGTAAGAGAGGTAATTAGCGAGTCTTTCGATTGTAGGGTAAGCATAGACAACGTTCCGCGGGATGGTGGTAGAGATGGAGGGAGAAAGGGCTTTCAGGAAATTAGAGATGCGGAAATTCAGGAATGAGGCTGCCAAGCTGTACCAACTTTTGAACATTATATGCGACCGTAAATGCGTATTCATACCTGTCACACCCCTGTTCAAACAAATCCGTCGAAATGCTAAGTGACTTTCCAGCGAGCATCTGGGACAATTGACCAATGAGCCATCCTTTGAGGGATGTTACATCCCAGCTCGGTGGAGGTTCTACATGATGCTTTGATGAAGATTCAAGAACAAGCTCCTCATACCTAAAAGTAACACTGAGCAGCCTATTTTCACGAATGTGATAGAAGACAAACAAGATTTCAATGTCACCTGAGTAAATTTCAAGTGATGGTTTACGCATTATAGTACCTTTGGGTGTACGTGCGAGAGGTTTGTCGGGTTTTGCAATAAGGGTCATTTCCTTAAAAATCCGACTGTGTTTAGGCGCAATTTTGTTTGCTGCTTCGACACACGGCCTGTTTCAAAATATAACTAAATTAATGAAATATAGAGATTTTGTACTGATATAGCTACCAAAGGCGGTTTCGTAGCTGATTCAGAGACTTACTGTCTTCAGCACTGGTGGTAAATTCCGGATGAACCTCGATTAAGATCCCTGCATTATCACGTCCATGGCCGAACACAATAGCACCTCGCACCCTGAAATGGATGAGTTTATTTTATCAATGTGGATATTGCTTACAATGGACTACTGGCGATCATTTCCTCCATCGGACCTGGTAGAGTTTTCATTCCAGACGAATGGATGACCACATCATCCTGACGACCAACACTACGGTTTAATGTGAGTGCTTTATACACGGGTAGTGATATGATTGTACATCTTCCACAGATTTCCCTTTGTCGGATGCTTGATGAACAGATCCGAAAGAGTCCAGCCTTTCTTATCATTGCTATCAATAACCGCGGGCTCGTGCAGTCCTCCTTTCTATGTGGAATTCGTAAAATAAATTTCCATAGAAGACGAACTTCACAAACCAGATATTGACATTTGTATATTCCATTGCCTTGGTCGAACCACTCGATGCTGATCTTGTCCCAGATCTCTATCCATGCCCAGTCACTCCCACGTGGAATACCATATCTACAAAGTGGCCCAGTCTCCGTTGTGCCATACAATGATTGGAGGTTCACGCCAGCTGAAATAAGACTATCACCGACAGCATTCAAGATCGAGCCACCGCTGAAACACTGAGAAAGGCCCATTAGATTGCGGTTCAAGGATAATTTGAAAAATGACGGACAACAAAACTGAGGCTGGCAAGGATGCTCACATCGTCCTTGGATCGAGCCCACGTGTGCAAAAATGCAGGAACCGTCATCAACGCCGTCGATTTGGTGTGCCTGACATGATTGAGGACGATATCAGGACTTGGTGTGAGCGGAAATATGCCAGCAACTGTATCAACTGGAGGTAGGATTGAAACAGTGATACCATGATAAATAGGGATCAGGGTAAACAGGAAAAAACCTATGGCGTGGAATGGGGGAAGACCCACACCACTGATCCGAAGACGGGGATTATATATTCTCAGCTCATGATCGCCTATGAAGAAACTTAGGCTGCTTTTTAGGGATGCAAATAGGGGTCTTACTGACTGATGCCCATTGACATAGCCTCTTATGTGTTTGAGGAATAGGCTTGGGAATCCCAGTGCTCCCAGAGGAATGGAGATAGAGCGCAAGCTCATCCAATGAAGATGTTCGACTTGACAGTACCCATCGCTCAGGAGAGCTGATTTCACCGTTAACAGTGGGCTTCTCGAAAATAAAACTCAGATCCGGCATTTCCAGAAATCGCAAATCAAAGTCATTGTTGTGCCGATTGATTTCTTCCTTAATTCCAGAGCGGAGACCTGATGGAAGGGTGGCTGAAGTAATGATCAAATCGTGAGTTGAAGTAGCTCTCATCAGATGGACGATAACGTCAGGGCTGAGATGAGGGGAGATCGGGAAGGGCTAACAAGAACAGTTTAGTTATTTATCAAGAGCGAGAAAATATCATAAGCTTACTACAAAGCCTGCCCTCATAAGACCTACCAAAGTGATTTGATACTGAAGAACATCAGTAACAAGGATGAGCCCAACAACGGACCGAGCTGGGGGGTTGGGATGAATCAACTGTGAAATCCAGTTGCAGGCACGCCCAAATTCTTGGAAGGTGATTCTCGTCGGCTCTTCTGTATTTTCATCTGTGCTAAAAAGGTAAATCGGCTCAGTAGGATTATGTTGGCACTGAAAGGTCAAAGCCCCGAGTACAGTAAGTGTGCCATCCACTGGAGGAAAAGGTATTTCAGGTTGATGATTGTCGCTCATCGTACCGGCAGGATGTGGTCGTGACCTGAATTTTTATCTGGCAGACAGATGTCTTATATCCGGCTGCGAGCCACCATGATATATTGTGATGAGTTAGCACGAAGTGGTTCTTCGATTAAGTCCGCTGAAACCCAGCCGATGGCTCGGACCTCATTGAGTAGGCCTCCTGCAGTCTGAGCATAGAATCTTACCCATGTGCCTCGCTGATTAAACCTTGGGACCATTGGAATAAGTACCGACATCATGGGAGTCTAAATGGTGATATTTGGTTAGGAATGTAATGTGAAATTTTAGTCTGAGAAAATCTGGAATGGATTTAACTAGGTAAGCCTAGAGTATTCTCTACTGCATCTGTCAACACTTGTCTCAATGTCTTGTAGTCTACAGTCTTCTGTGCTCTTTGAGGAATATAAGCTTAAATCCTTGGTCTATCACTCTCCCCCACTGCATTTGCTGCTTTAGCCTCCTTCTAACACATAAATTAACCTACATATGTATCCTTTAGGATACCCTCCTGCTGTCCCTCAGTATCTCATATTGAACTGACAACACCCAAAATCTGACACATAACTAGTTAATACTATGATATGATTATGTACTAAATGTGATTAATAACTCCGACACCTTTCGCGCTCCATTAACTCTGAGTACCAGGGAAATACCCAGTGCTTCGAATTATACAGTAATGGAGTTGATGGTTTTTAGCTGACATCTCTCTTATAAAATTTTCCGATATTCGGTGTTGTCAGCCCTATTCGGCATAGACGACCCGATATCTTCCCGATTGGTGTTGCCCACTGCCACAATACCATTCTGCCTTGACAGATCTCGATGTCTCCATGAATAGAAAGCAAGGCGTTTATCTGCCCGTTGGGCAGATAGCATAGACAGTAAGTCAGAGCGAAATGATGCACTAGAACCAAGTCATGACAGGTGGGTCGATCTCATGCAATGCTGAGGATTCACTACTTCGACAGTATGGCATTCCCAAATTGATAATTGGCCCCGAGTCTACAATTTTACAGAAGTCTTCACCACTGCTCCCTTGTTTGTGATTTCTGACATCTGCTATCTCTCGGCATGGACGGCATCTGTATACACTATCCAGTTAAAAGCTTACCCATTTCACGTTAAACTCATCTCCTGCCTTGCGACATTCGCACCACGAATATGGTACATGCTCTTATTCCTGCAAAAACGTACAAGAATGGTTTCACAACTTCCCAAGATATGAAAAGAGACGATCGTATTGTTGTAGTAACACTCAGTGATAGTACTTTGGGAGTTCACAAGATATATTCGCGAACTTCGCACAACCTTGTGGTCCCGCCAAAGCCCTCTGGTTCATCAGACCTGCCCCCCCCTAACAAAGCATGGGAGGCATCTTACCCAAAGGGCAGCATTAATCCTGGTAGCACTAATCCTGGGGGGTTTGGTTTCTATCTCTCAGGGCCAGCTTCTTTCGCAAAGCAACTACAAGATGGTGCAAAGGAAGTCATTATGAGCTATCGCGTGATGCTTCAGAAGGAGTGGGAGTGGGTCAAAGGTGGAAAGATGCCTGGATGGTGTGAGCATCTGGTCCCATAGTCCTCGGATATCCTGATTGTTTCCAGTTGGCGGGGTAGGCGATCTTGCATATAGCTGTTCTGGCGGCAGACAAACCGAAAGATGCCAGTGTTTTGATATGAGGCCAATGTGGAGGTGTGTGTTGCGATAGAACAATCTCATTTCTCACTGATGTTTTACAGAGCCTATGGTCTAGGGGAGCTATATACATATCTTCCCCTTACGGCTAGAAATGAAGATGTTTTGAAAAATATTCCACCTATGTATGTCGGAAACCCAGAGTTCGGGCTCTCTGTCGGAAGGGGTGCCTACAATTGGCAAAAAGCAGTTGGGAACTGGATTTCAGTGGCCTTCAGAATTAAGTTAAATGACGTCGGTAAAACCAATGGTATTTTTTCCCTTTTTTACATCACGTTTAGATAAGAACTGATATTTCTATATCCTAGGCGAAGTTGAACTCTGGGTTGATGGGGAATCAGTGATATATGGAAATGGTCTGCTCCTGAGAGCGTCTGATAAGTCTATCATAAAGGGGATGCATTTCGAAACCTTTTTTGGAGGTCAGTCATCCGATCTCTTGAAAACTTATTTTCATTGATTTCTGAAATTGGGTTATAGGACATGATCCGGACTGGGCCTCACCAAAGGATCAAAAGGCCTGGTTTGCAGATATCACCGGTGTTATTTTACAATGAGAGTTAACCGTGTTGTTGATAATTGTAGGACTTGGAAACAGTCTTCATTCATGTGTTATCATGTATATGTACAAATGTGTATATTCTTGAAATTCTTCTCAGCTCCTGATAAGGCTAACAGCTATCAGGTATTACAAGATGTCTGGGTCTCTAATCATTGTGGGAGTAGCTACTGTACTGTCTTGTACATGAGTGGTAAGTTGTGTAATACTGCTGCTTTCATTTCCTTTGTTCTTTTCTACCTTTCTATTCTGGGACAGCCTCATCAGTTATTGTTCTTACTATGATAATACAATCTCAGATGTTGGCCAGAATGGTAATGTTATCAAATGGCAGGTGAGCTAGGGGATCCGTGGCGGTGGATTATTTTATTTCTTTTTCATTTTCATTTATTATGTAATAGTATAAAGTGTGCAGAACATTATGACTCAAAAGGAGTCTGCAAGATAATTCAAGTAGACAAATACATGTAAATACCAATTTGTGTATAAGTAGCTAGCTCAATTAGCAAGGACTCTAATGAGTTCTCTTTGTCAACTCC
>Ga0153955_100069_pt1 | contig 70984 bp, 81 predicted proteins | sample TSFL039MetaG_FD_104744 | JGI IMG/M metagenome (GOLD analysis project Ga0153955, IMG submission 104744) | Attine ant fungus gardens microbial communities from Florida, USA - TSFL039 MetaG | ecosystem: Host-associated > Fungi > Mycelium > Unclassified | place: USA: Florida, Wekiwa Springs...
CCATCTGTTTTTGTATAAAAAAAACATTTATTTCAGCATTTCGTGGATGCGGGTGCGCGAACGACAAAACATGGAACAAAAATCCAGGACATACTTCAGAGCTATGCAGGACGATTTCAGAATGGGCTTTGATTATTTTTCAAGCACTCGTACGGTGACTGCTGCCGAGCACTGGAGGTATTCGTGATTAATCCAATAATTACGTGCCCAGTAACAGCCCAGTAACAGCTGACGTAACGATCGTCAACTTCATAATTCGGCCTTTCCTTTATGGTGGATATCATCGTCTTTGCAGCATCCAAACCCCCTTCATTCGCCAAAAATTGGCCACTAAATGTGCAAGTCTCTCAAGATGGGACTATTGCTGATGTCAAGGCCATGATCACCAAAAAATACCCGAAGGTGTCATAACTTTCCAACTTGGACAAGTATTCGAAGCTCATGTTATCCTAGTTCTCTATGCCGAGGCAGAAAGTCTCCCTCAAAAATGACGGCAAGGCTCTGGCAGAGGATATTAAACTCAGTGAACTCGGAGAAAAGTCTCAGATAATAGAGTTACAAGTGAAGGATCTGGGTCCACAAATTGGATGGCGAACGGTATTTCTTGTGGAATATGTAAGCTCTCCGTCTGTTCCGCTAGTTGCTTCGTGCGATTTTTGTTCTTTCCAGATGGGGCCGCTCCTCATTCATCCATTATTCTATCACTTTCCCAAGTTCTGGTACGGCCAGGATGTAGTTCATAGCTCATTGCAGAAGCACGTGTACGCCTTTGTCATGCTGCACTTCATTAAGCGGGAACTGGAGACATTGTTGCAAGTACTCTTTCCTGAAGATATCATTGTTTGATATTTGACCTTCCATCTCAGTGTCCACCGCTTCTCCGCTGGCTTTATGCCTTTGTTAAACATATTCCGGAAGTATGTCGTCCAGAAACTTATAAACATTTTCCAAGTTAGTCATCTACTTTAGTTCCGCCCATTACCACGTCTTGGGCGGCCTATTTCTTGCATTCGACATCTACCGTCCCAAATTCTCCGTTAACTCCCCGTACATTATCGACACATACCGCGATAACAAGGATTTCTTGTACGTTGCTGCTGGGCTATGGGCTGTATGTCGTTCTGTATCAATTACTTCGATATCTTGCGGCTGACACTGTCCTTAGTTTGCAGAGTTATCAAACTTTCATACTCACATGACTCTACGCTCTCTTCGCCCGCCTGGCACTCGCACTCGTGCCGTTCCTTATGGATATGGATTTTCCCTCGTCTCATGCCCCAACTATTTCTTTGAGATCCTGGCATGGACAGTCATTGCCACAGTCACGAATAGTATGGCTGGTCAGTCCTCATATTCTATGTTTGAGATCTGAGCTCATAATGTATATTTGTGAAGCTTGGATCTTCCTTGCAGCTGGGAGCTTCATCATGTCTCAATGGGCATTCAAAAAACACAGAAATTATAAAAAGGAGTTTGGAAAAGATTATCCTCAGAGGCAAGCTATCTTCCCTTTTGTCTTATAGGCATCCATTTGGTCTCAAGTCATGATTGGGGTAAGGGTAAGAGTAGTCAATGATCTACCCTTGATGGCCAATACATCTCCTGCAGTCACTTTACTTGCTCTCTCTACCTATGGGAATACTTCTATTGCACTGCTCGTTGATCTCAACATTCGCTGTCTGTTTCAGAAATTTGAAAAAATTTATATTGTCAGTGAAATAATGTTTCTTCAGTTATCATCCTTCCTGCAGCCTCACCTGTACCAAAGCAAATTAATGACAGCTATCTCAGGAATCTATGAGTTTAGGTATTTGTCATGATCTGAGCTACCTAAGAACCTGAAGCTGAAACATGTAACGTCATATGAGAACTGTATAGTACCCAAGATATATTTTATTGCACACAGTGGTTCGACATGTATGGACAAATATCATTATATGCTGTTCTTGGCCTGGGTAGCAAAGGAAACGCTGTGAAAAGTAAGCTGCAAGAGTAAATGCAGACTAAGTGCAATGTTTGTCGGAGTCTGTCGGACTTCAATTTCAACTTGTTTACGATAAACTTTCTAGAAGGGTCAGTGCTCTGGTCAGCGCTCTGGTCAGCGAATAGGTAGGTTTCATTCTTCTATTTTCCTGTTTCCCCCGCCTCCTTCTCCATATGACGATCTTCAAACCAAAACTTAGGAAGTGCCGTCCGAAACGTTACCTACACACGTCTCTGTCGAATCTGGTTCTCTGATTTTCTGATACTCTCTGTTGGGTTTTTTCGTTTTTGCTGACTGTTAATTGTATCTTTCTAGGATTCGACCTCTAATATCTTCAGCAAGGGTTTACCGGTGTATTTTTTTGAGCCCTCGTCGATCCAAAATTCATTTGTATTTGTAAGTCTTTGTGTCATGTACATGCTCTGATATTGGCCTGGAATCCGAACTATGATAATTGACAGCCAGTCCATTATCGCCTATCGTCCTTCCTTGTCAACATCCCCACCACATTTCTGTTATTACAAGACAAACATATTGCACAAATTATCTGCCCTGTTTAAGCTTTCCTCAGTCAAGAGAGCAATACTGTCATTATCATCATCTGTTGGTAATAGTTCTAATGTACTACCGAACTGGAAGATGACTGGAAGATGTCAGCAGTATAAAGTGGCTGTTCCTGAGTCAGAGCCATAAGAGTGTAATAGTCCTTTCCTTGCTCTATACCTACTCCCTGTATACCAGTTCATAATTTGCATGGTATCTCATATCAGAATACACCTCACATTGACTTTCCAGCAAGTCAAACTGGTTTACATGATAGAGCTAGAGAGAATTGGCAACAATGCTCTTGTAATTGTCCTTCCTTGTCTGCAACAGAAGAAATGGTGGCAAACACTTCTTTATGATGAGTTAATCATAGGAGTCTGAGGCAATCATTGTTAAAGACCACACCACTCCCCCACATAGTATGTTTCAAATGGACTCAAGATACTACACTGCTTCAAGTCTCCTAGAGTAGAACCTCCATATCTTAATGCTACAGCTTGTTAAATGGCAATAGCACTTTTTTGTGGTTAGTATTATATTTCTGCAACAAACAAGCTCAAGTACTAAGATGTGGAGGGTCTATTCTAGGAGACCCGAAGTTAGTGCAGTAACTGGCCAGGGGACAGATGTGAGTTCAACGAAGAGGGCATGTGATTTGATTGATTTTCATTCTCCTACTTTGACTTACCCTAATTAGATAGAACTAATGCGCAAAACTCTGCTCAATCTGGCTGGGAGTGTCACAAAAACTCCCTTGAATCTTCGGGAGGCAAGTGAAACACTGTTACCCCCGCTTCCGTACAGCCTTTCCACATCTGTTGCTTCAATGTTCATATTGTCCCCCATAGGCTTTATCGCAGAATATTGCGTGCACACCGGAACTTAGTTCCAGAAATGCGCTCTCTGGGGGATGTTTACGTGAAATCTGGTCAGTAAGCTCCAAAAAGAATCGAAAATCATGTCTCAACGTCTATCAGAATTCCGTCTTCATAGAAAAGTCACCAATCCAGCACATATAATTGGTTTTCTCTCACAATGGAAGATGTACTTGGAGCAAATGCCTGATCGTGAGGGTGGCAAATACTATAAAGGGAAAAAAATTGATACCACTATCATTGAGAAAGTGCATGTCAATGCGTCGTGGACTGAATGAACCACTAACATTTGGCTTAGATGTCACCGGAACAATTGGGCCAGCTTTATGAATTCATGCAATCTACAAAGGAGGTTTGGACTTCTGAGAGATCATGAATTGCTCCATATATACGTGTGAGCATTGACACAATCTCTCTCGTCATTACAATGGAAACTAATACATGCGTCTATAAACGATTCCATCATTCTTATAGATTCACTCCACTCTCGAATTTCAGAGTTGCGAATTTGATCGTGTATGAAGCTTTTAGCATGTTTATGTTCCGTAGCAGACAAAGTGTGCTTAGACACTAAGAATCTACCCTTTGTGAGGTTCGATCTAATGGAAGTCTACAAGAAGGAAAGTGGAGAGGGTGTGCTGGGAATTATGAGGCCGAAACGTGTGAAGCTCAGGTACAATACTAAGATTAGATACCACCATCCGGCAACTCAGTGGAGGCAACAACAGGCAACAACGTCCATAAAAGAAAAACACGTTCACATGATAATCTGAACCACTTACCATGTCTCAAACCGCTGTGAGCAGGCCAACAGTTGGTACTTTGGTAGATTCTCATTCCTCAGACTCAGACCGTCTCTTCCGAGAGTGCGCCATTGACTGGACTCCCCCCTATTTACTCGAAATTGCTGGAAGCTAAAGCTCGTAAAGGTGATGAGGCCCAGCCTTCTATCATCTCATGTAGTTTATTTCTACTTTGTAGGTGTGAGTTTTGAACAAATTGCAAAGACAATCGACAAGGATGAGATTTGGGTAGCCGCTGGGTTTTATGGTCAGGTACATTAACATTCGCGATATCCAGCGAACATGTTTATGTAGTCGATGAACCTAGGCTAAATTCACTGCTGAACAACTCAAGACAATATCTCAATTCTTGGATGTTCCTGGCGCCCAAGTGTTGGATGAGATCGGCGACCATTGGTGGCCCAACCGTGGCATTGGACCTATTCCCCCAACTGATCCTGTCCTCTACCGTCTCTATGAGGTAATTCTGTCCTTCTGTTTGTCTTGGTCAACACTGACAAGAACCAGGCTGTTCTTGTCTACGGTAATCCTATCAAAGCTGTCATTCATGAGAAGGTGAGCTTTGGTCACTTAATTACCTGAGGTACGCTAACATCAATTTCATAGTTTGGCGATGGTATCATGTCTATGATCGACTGCAAGGTCACAGTTGACCGTAAGCCAGACCCAAAAGGAGACCGGGTCGTCCTGACTTTCGAGTGAGCTCTTTTGTTGTTCAACTCTGTTTCCGTATGCTGATTTCATGCTAGTGGCAAATTCCTACCCTATGCTACTTGGTAGATCACGAGTGATGTTGTTATAACAAATACAGATCATAGTCCCAGGCTTCATCCCAATCTCCATGAAATGAGCCCACATTCACCCCTCCTATTTGCTCGTTTATTGGTTTATAATAGGCTGACCCTATCTGTTCCTCATTTAGTTGGCGTTGACCGTCACTCCTTCCCTCAACTTTCCTTTTTTTTCAATTATCTGTTTTCATCGCTCTGCGATGGTGTTCTCCCGTATTTCAGTAGATTTTGGAACTTCCTGGTCTTCTCCCCTGGTGGATGATGATGCAGGTGATCTTGGACTTCAAGAATTACCTGACTGTGTTGGTTACTTTCCGTTGATCGTTGATTCACCTCGTCTTGACGTCTTTTTCTGCTCCGTGAGTTATGTCATCGAGATATATGGACACAAGAACGTCAGAATCGCTTTTTAGACTTCGTCGCTTTGCGTGCAGAAAGCCCTGGATGTTCCACTTTTGCCGACATCTTCGCCTCCCCATCGAGTAATGCGCCATTCGGTCAGAAGCATATCTTCATTGGCAACCAGCCCAGGAGTCTTGCGAGCCTCCCCTAGTTGGGCTAGCAATGGCCTTTGTATTACTGGTTTGCTGTCGTCCCCGCCTGTGGTGATACCGGGATCAGATCCTTTGTGTGGTGCTGTTAGTTACATGGTTGTGAGCTATGATCACTCTGACTGAAATGACTCTAGGCATCAATGAACCACGAAGAAATCGCCTCTGTTTCATCAGAGCACTCCTCTCAGACTCACTTTCATCTCTCGATGCGAACGCCGTCCATTGCTCAGGATTTCTGTAACCTTGCCTCCGACAGTGCAACGATTCATGAAGACTTTGTCGGTGTCCTCAACATTGGCTACCCTCTGAGACCTAGCAGGGCATCCTTGAATCTCCCTGGCCTTGGAATCTTGATAGATGCATATCCCGATGACAGTTTGGAAGACACAGATCCTACAGCTGCTGATCCAGGAGCGTTCCAGGAAAGCTTGTCTTCCTCATCCTCAGATCATTGGGCATCCATTGTCCGTCGCGACAGAAGAGCAGGATAAAGACTGACATTTGCCTGCCAAGTGGAGCATGATCCCCATTACAAAATCTCAATGTAATACCTAGACTATATTAAGGTGAGTTACCTGCTTGATGTAATCATTATTTACAGCTCATGTCATGACATAAGACCGCGTTTTGTCCAGCTCGTATCACAGTGAGATATTCATGACCTCAAGTATATCTCAATTCACGAAAACGATTTACCCTCGAAGATCCAGGGTGTTTGTATGCCTCCATTTTTCTCTTTTTCTCCCTTCCCCCTGACAGTTGTCGAAGTTGAAACGACAATAACACGCTGCCGCAGCAGCTCCCTCTACAGAATGGTGTTTCGTCAAGCACTGATTTATCAGGAACGAGGACTTGCTAATGAGTTAAATTTTCTATTCTGTTGAAAGGTCAACCTCGGACAATCACATCAGCACTTCTTATACGTCTCAAGATATTTTATGGTAATTTAACGTTATTTCCAGTAAGCAAATGAAATTGAGGTGATAAAAGAGAGTCTAATGTGATCAAATGTCATATACTAGTCCTAACCATCCATGCTGATCAAGTGCGATTTGTTATTTTCCTTACGCAGCATCTAATTATCTGAGGAAGTCCCGTGGCCTGACTATAACTTGTGGCTGACCAGTACTTATTATCCACATCCTAGAGCCTCACGGTCTCTGTTTCAGTCTAGATTAGAGTATTTTTCCTTAATACAATTGTGGCGATTTTAGGGGACACATCCCATCTGATTTGTCAAAGTTTGGTGAGGTATTTTTTTACAGAGTAATGGATTAAGCAATGATCCACATAAGTACCAACGACGGCGCTGTGTCAAGTGACCACCATTTCTGGTGTCTGAATAACCATGATCTTGGCTTTACAGTCGAGGGAGAGTGAGGAAATAAAAATAGAAAGCAAAAATGAAAGAGGAAACAGGCAGATAAATTTCGACAATGAGAGTGATGCTGGACAAAATATGGATTCCAGCTCGAGAGTGATCCACCTTTTTGCCATCAAAGCAATTCAAGAACACCGTGTACACGGTGAAGATATGTCAGCGACGATGAAACACAGAACCAATTGTAAAGACCAGAGGTCACCAATGAAATTCTGCAACAACTTTATTGCTTCTCGGCGCGCCCATTAGTCTGTCTATCCCCACTGGATTTCTGACCACCCAACCTTGACCTCCCACTGCCTAGACCACTCGGAACAGCAGTGCATGTTGCAGCTGGTGGGCTACCAAGAGGAGACGAAGGTCCATCTCCAGTAGGCGTTGGAGGATTGCTTGTCCGCTTTCGCCCAAGAATATTCAAACTCCATCGCTTCTTTTTCAGAGAGGGTGGTATTGGAGGAGGACTGACGGGTGCCTCCACCCTAAACCTGGGTTGAATCAGGCTGAAAGTTCCAGAGCGTGAGGGACGTCTCTCAACAGATACCGAGGGATGTCTCTCGATGGATATCGGAAAATGTGGTGGTGAGAAAGAGCTGTAAGGCGAGCCAGGGCGGAAGGCAGGATGAGATGGCACTGGAGATGATGGATCAGGAGTCTCGGGAAAAGGGTACTCGAAAGGTGTATTGCTAGTCGTGTGCGCGAATGGTGTGCCAATAATGTTTGTTGAAGGCGAGTTGAGGGAAATGTCAGGAAGAGTTGTGCGAAGTCCAGACATATTGATGATGCCAGGCGGAGGTGATCTGGAATGCACTCGAGACGATGAAGCAGATTTTGAGGCATCGCTGACCTGGCTATTGCTCTCTTGTTGTTCCGGTTCAGCGAAGACTTTGTGCTCTGCATTCGTGTCCACAGGAGGTGGATGTTGTAGGGACAGGTCCTGTACCGGCATTCTGGTATCTAAGCGGGAGGATCAGACCTGGATTTGCCCACATCAGCATTCAGCACAGACTGTGTGATATCGATATCGATTATCTGACTATGCTGTGAAGGGACCGGGTCCAAAAGCTTAAACGATGCCGCTCACATGGCCATTGGTGATATTCTCCGCACTGCACAACAATGTAAGTAGAGTCCACCCATCACACAGACCAACACGTGCATATCACTACCAATTCCCTCTGTGCAAAGACAGCAGTCTTGCTTGTGTTCTCATCACTGGATCTAGTATTTTCTGCCCGAAAGTTGGAATCCCAAGTTTCCTGGATCAGCTTCTCAAAGTCATAACGCGCTCCCACGCAAGATGAATATTTTATGTTTGTGAGCTCACAGGAAGTGTTCAAAAATGTTGGTCTCCGAAAGTGATGATGATCTATCGTATGTTTTTCTTTCCCGTGCTTATCGTACATTGCATTCAAGTTGGATGTTTGTTACTGTCGAGACCTTCATGTCTTTTGAGATCGCACTTAGCTGTATTGTTATCTTACGGCCCATTTTGAGAGCAGTAGTTGATTGAGATTTACACCAAACGCAAATTGAGAAATGGAATTTCTGATAACAGACGTTCCCCTTGTCTATATTATAATCATTGTTGAAAGAGCATTTGGAGAGCCCTGTGATTACCACGTACTACACTAGGGACAAAAATCAAGCACATTGGAGGGAAACATGCGAGGCTTATAGAGAAGATATCTATCGAATAAAGGACTAAGAGATAAGATCAGATTTTAATCTATTAAGACCGCCACTTACATGAATAGTATTGACTTACGTCCCGGTCAGTCCATGATACTAAAATTATAACCCAACAACACTGAGGTATCGTGTCAAAGTGGCTTATCAGCCAATGAAACATGGCATGACCGGATAGTTAGCAATCAAGAAATCAGAAATCACAAGCTTCTGGTCAAGTCTAGTTAGAGGTGATTATGGGGCTAAAACTTCTGGAGACAATTGCAAAGTAGATGGTGAAGGCTGTGAGTTCAATATCACCCAGCCTCCATACTAGATAAGAACATCTCAGAAGCTGCCGAGATTAGCATCAATAGAAACATCGGACTGGTTCAACCGACCGACAAACTACGATAGGTATGTAATGATCTTGAACAAATAAGGATGACAGCTTAAGTGAAGTGTGCGCTCGGCTAATGCCGGCGTCTAACAAATTGTCAGTAGTGATATAAACTCGGTTCTCATCTCAGTACCGGATCCTATTGGGCGTACAGTCTCAGTGTTCACGGAGGTGGTGTAAGTGACTGAGGTGTGGCCACCGATGGAACATCCCTCTATGTATGATGCCACATAGTTTTTCTGGCGATTTTGTGAGCTTGTACCCAAAAATGGAGCAGGAAAATAGAGATCGTCAACAATTTTCCTGACAGTCGCACCTCTCCAATAGATCCGAACACATCATGGCAAATCTGTGTCTTCGCTTGCGGTGTCCAACCTGTCTCCATAGCCGCATCTCAGAGTTCATTTGACACGGGCGTTCATACGATTGTAAATTTACAGCATCTCTACACCGAGATTGTTGAAAGAACAAGGTAGGAACAGGGTATGGTGTTGAGCATTTCACATGCAAAAAATGCCATAAAATTATTCCAGCTGTACTTTCGCGATTGGGACCCTTAAATGTCTATGCCAAGTCAACGTCTACATCTCAACAAACCGGCCAAACAGCGAATTCTTTACCAGTGTATTCAGTATGGGTGGACAAGTCGGCCTTCTTACGAGAAAAATAGAAGCATCGGTGATTGTATCGGGAGGTCATGTTTACTGTTACCAATACATTCATTCGGTCATGGCTTCTATCACTTCCCTGAGTAATGACGCTATTTCCCGAACTCTTATGAGATGCAATATCTGCCTAATGGGAACAGTCGACAATGAAATCTCGGATGGTTCGCTCGGTCATCTTGTGGATATTGAACCAAACCCGAATATCAGATAACATCTGACAAAAACGTTGTCAAAAATGAAACAATTAGACCGAATGTAATGGAAATGAAATGTCAAGTGTGCTAGAATTACGTTCGGGTGTTACCGTTCATGGATCTTAACTATTGCGAGTAACTCTTCGCTGTGGCTGATTCGACTAACGCGCCAAATCGCTTTAATCAGCCCATTCTCCAATTAGTAGGGATCAACATCGTTACTTTGGCTAAATCACAGTCGCGTTCGATTCTTATTTTCATCAGTACTACTGTCCGTACTCGGGTTGGTTTGTCAGTCCCCGCCCAAAATCAGCAAAAAAACTACGAGTAAACAGATCCTTGTTCCCTCCTCTCCGCTTAAATCTCAAACCAGTATCAGTAATGATGACTCCTAGTGTAATCGTCTTCCCAGAGATGTGCTGGCAAGAAAGTTGCAATGACGAGTGCAAAAAGTGAAAGAGTAGCCATCAGTACATAGACACCATAACCTCCGAGGATGTTGTGCTGAACTGAGTAAGAGAATAGTGAAGTGGAAAGAGCTGGGCCAATCGCGCGAATAGCGGAGGCAGTCATCTGCGATAAACCATTCGTGGCTCCCAGAGATCGTTTGTTGGGTGCAGATGCGGTCACGTACATGATGATTGAGCCTTGGAAATTGTTAAGATAAACATAAATTCTCAGCAGTCCCTTGCACCCACCGTATGACATGTCTGTCAGAACCATCAATGACAACTGGAGTACCACCAATGACCGCACTAGGAGTCCAACACCCCATGTACGGGCACATATGTTCGTGATGGGCATCAATATAAAGATGGGCGCAAAAGTAGTCATCCCGAAAGAGAAGACTCGTTTTTCACCGTAGTGTCGAAGTATCTTCGCAAAGAAAAGGACATTGAAGATTCCAGTAGTTGCTCCATAGCCCCCCCAGAGGTATCCGATAATCGGTGGGCTCAAGCCGAGACCACCAATCTCGACCGGCAGGGCGAAAAAGAGGGGCAAGAGAGCAGTGAGCATGATGTTGAGGAAAGCTAACGCGAGGTAGTTTGCCACAGAAATGATGACAGGCCAGACCAGTATTTGTCGCAGGGGAAGAGGTGCATCTCTATCAAGAACGTCTGCAAGAGTGGTCTCAGAGCAGACTGAAGATCCACGTTCGCGTTTTGGCACCGTCTGTAAGCATCAGAGGGGTCAGGAAGTTCATTTTACGATCAGACTGGAACTTCACCTCTTCGAAAACGATCGCAGTGACAGCAGCGGACACAAAGATAAAGCTTGACGTGACCAAGCATGGGAGAAAATAGGGATACTCTTGCCAGAATTCATTCCAGAAAACCGTTGGAAAGCGTGTATGAGGATTTGACAAAGAGCCTCCAATGAGCGAACTGTTCTTTCGTTAATAGATTACCTCTCAAAGGATGACATGATTTGATGTACCCCAATGTCCCACCCGCTGACCAGACAACGGGCAGTAGGGCGAAGCCCTCCGCTCGGTTGGAGGAATCCGTTAGCTCCCCCATGACACTCTTCATCACGCCTGAGAGAAATACGGTCAATCCTAGAGACCGAGCATTGCCCCCAGTACGACATACCAATATTTCCGTTTAAAAGCCCACAAAGACACCGACTGTAGATCCGATCATTCAGAGGAACTGAGCTTTTTATGGTCATCGCTCACCTGATGACGAGGGTCGAGAACGTTCTAGACAGCCCAAAACACAACATGGAGAGTGCTGATCCAACTAAGCCAGTTAACATGATGGGTTTGCGACCAATATAATCCGACAAACGACTCCATTGTAAGATCGTCAATGCTTCTGTTGCAAAGAAGAGCGATTCCTATGTCAAAGACAAAGCATGAGGAGCGAGTAGTGTGTCCAGAGCGTTCAAATTGGTCACAATCAGTCCTGTATAGTAGCCAACTTTGCGCTCGTCCCCGCCCGTGATATCTAACTCGCTAACAAGCTGTCGTGGTCTTAATCTAGTTCTCCGTCAATACATGGGGAGTGACTCACCTGGCTGATGTACGGGAATATGGATTGTCCGATAATAGGCTCGCAGAGCTGCAATAACAAGGCAATTGAGATCTGAAGTTTTGGCAAAGGTGTCGCTTGACGTTTTTGAGAAAGTACAGGCGTGGGAGAAAGGAGAGGAGTCTCCTCATCAACGATGGTGACGGTCATTAGGGAGTCTATACAAGATGAGGAGAGAGGAAAGGGAACGGCCTTAAGCAAGCCCACTTAACTCGCCAGAGCCTTAGGAGTCTGATGCTAGACTTTCCATTAACATGTGGTAGAAAGTTCGATAGACAAGGCTCAAACAATGCCTAGTTCGAGATTAGTGCTTCGAACTTCAGGTTCCTGAAGGGTTCAGTTTTAGTTTGCATGATCCAATGCTCGGGGATCAATTTTCAAATTCAAGCAAACTAAATGTAAGCAAGTCTATAAGTGAACAAATAGATACACTGCAGGAAAAAGATATTACGATTTCCGTTGACCCCTAAAGGCCAGAAGCGGGTAAGAATCCTAGTACATCAAATGAAAGGATGGTATTAAATGAAGCCACGTTCGCGCCGTGGATTTTCTTCGATTTATCGGGAATAATATAATGTAGTGTCCGCTTTTGTATCATCAGTATAAAATTTCATGATCTGTCACGCATACCGCCCGGTAACCGGTGGGATACATAAGAACCAATCAAGACTATAACGAGTAGGAGGAAATAGACAAAGTAGCCCCCAAGCCATTGTTTTTGCAAGGAGATGGAGAAGAGCGACGATGCAAAGGAAGGAGCGATGGTTCTGGTAACAGAACTCATCATCTGACCCAAAGAATTGACAGCTCCGAGTGAGTTGCGACCGGGAGCAGCATCCATTATGAATAACTGAGTGCAACCTTGGGCAAATGTTCGTTAATCAAGGAATGGGGAAGGATGGGTAGACAACTTACCATAGCCCATAAAAACAAACGTATAGAATGACATCTGACAGCAGATAGTGATCCATATCAGAGCATGACTATTTCCATACCATCGAGCCAACGTATTAAGGATGGGGAATGCCGAAAAGGTAAATAGTAGTGCAGTGAAGCAACGAACATAAAGTCTCTTGGGTCCTAACTTGGCCATTAGCTTTGGAAAACATGTCACCTGGAACACTGCGTTGCAAGCCCCCCATGCTCCCATAATGATGCCGATCTGGTCGGGGCGAAGGCTGAGACCACCCAATTCGACTGAAGTCGAGTACATAAGGGGAAGAAGAGCTTGTTGGGCCTGATCCAGAAACGACAAAAAGCCGTGGTTCGCCAGTGCAATCACTAATGGTTGCGTTAGGAGGTCCTTGAAAGGGAGCTCTTGTGCAGCTTGTGCAGCTTGTGCAGCTTGTGCGTGAGAAGCTGGCACTGTCTCATTGGATGTATTCTCATCAGATTCCGATTCACTTGCACCATACCCTCGCGCAGGCTGATTATGGAGAAGAGGTGATTCTTCACCCGAGTTTGAAAGGGAATCCGAAAAACTGGATACCCGGCTACGAATCGAGGCCTTCGCGGATTCTGAAAGGTTGCTGCTTTCAGGATCATCGTACTGCGGTCTAATTTTCGTAGGAAGAGTCTGACGGGACAATTAGCTCGTAAATACCGCAATACGAGAAGAGTACTCACTTCCTTGAGACCAAGATAGGCAATAGTAAATGAAACAAGGGCAAGGCCTCCAGTGATCGCACAAGGGAGGAAGTACGGGTGTTGCACAAGGAAATAAGCCGTGCGTGCTAATTCAGGCCATCGGTACGTAGGCATAGCGAAGATACCTCCAATGAGGGGACTGGAACGACACCAGTGTGAGTACAAACAATGATTTGTCCAAATTGCATAGACTAACTAACCCTAGGGTAATCCCCGAGCTCCACATCACTGGATGCCATGCATAAGCCTGAGCAATGTTCGTATGGTCGGTTATCTATATCAGGAAATAGGCGCTGTTCTTTCAAATTTAGTGTACATCAACCAACCTCAAACATCATGGTTTTTGTGACACCTGAAATGTCGGCTAAGCACTAAACCCGAAGTCAGATGCGCCTAGCGTACTGACCCATGTTTCCGTTGAAAGCGCCCTGAGCACAACGCGCAATCAAGAGGATCCAAAAGTTTTTCGAAATGCCAAAGGTAAAAAGGGAAAGGGCGAGACCCAGGGGCCCGAGAAGGAGAACTGGTCTTCGACCGATTTGATCTGAAAGGCGACCCCATTGGAACACTGTTGTACATTCAGCGAAGAAGAAAACAGATTCCTATAATCAGGTCAGGTGGACCTGGCACTTCTGGAAACGGCAAGTGCACTGACCAGGAAACCAGCATAGTGTCCAACTTTTCTAGCATCGCCATGAGTAATACCAGTGTCTTTCACAAATTGATTGACGAATGGGTAGATGACCGTCGAGGAGATAGGTTCTGCAATCATGACTAAAAGCAGGATAAAAATTTGTACTTTAGGCAAGGGTGTCACTTTCTTGGATTGCCTAGCAGGACATTCGTCTTGAGTCTCATGCTGCATTTTGAAACAATGGTGACAAACGCCTCCAACAGTAACCTGGTTGAAGGAAAAGAGCAATAGAGAGGGCTGAACCTTGGGTGGTTATTATCCCATTCCTGCTGTCTTTTAACTCACGCACTATTTTGGTCAGCATGTCGAACCTTGGTTAATTCAGCACTCTTGGCAGGGTTCATGGACCGGGAAATGGTGTCATAGCGATACCTGATCCGCCTCAAATGCACCAGAAGCTCAATGATGGAGTGATCTATGAGAGAATGTCGCCCCTTCTAGCTATTCTTAAATGGCGGCACAATATCCTTTGCTATAGTCTAGTGTCGATGTGGCTCTCATCGCTCCCAGATTCAAAATTCCATTCTTTAGCTCGCCATTGACAGTGGTGCTCCTTGTCATTGATGCTGATACGTCCGGAGGTAACTGAGTCAAACGTCAGGTAAAGCGTCAGGTAAAGGACCAATGTAGATATGCGAGGAGATAGTCATTGGTGACCATCATTGTAAATGTCTGGCGATGACGGATGCTCACGAAAAGTCCCTCGTGAGAGTTTGTACGTAAATGTCGGCCACGGCGAGCCAAAAGTCTGACATAAGCTTTTCTACGTCTAAACGAAATATCTTATCATGCACTGCCATCTAGAGATCAGCAGGCAGGAGTGCGGAAACCATGGTCCCTACTATTGTGATGCAAATCAACAAAACATATGTCAGACACCTCCATCCACCCTTCAGAGAGAATGCATAGAACACTAGTGGAACAACCATCCGCGCCGACGAGCCAACTGTCTGTCCGAGGCCATTCACAGAGCCAAAGAATCTTCTATTTGGGACAGCGCCCATTATGAACATCTGAGAGCAGCCTGGATGGATGTGGCGTTACATGCTTGGCTAGACATTCCATTGACGTACCATAGGCCATATAAATTAGGGAAGACATTCCCACGTGGATTTCTAGTAGGCGGCGAACCACAAAATTGGTGTTCTGGAAGTATGCTGCAATTAAGTGGAGCATAGGGAATAAGGCGAAGAAGAGTATCATCAAGGACAGACAAGTTGAGTAAACTTTCTTGGAACCGAAGCGCTGCAAGAGCCACGGAAACAGTAATAGTTGAACCAGAGTGTTGCAGCTGCCCCATGTTGCCATGATTCCAATCATATCTTCTGGTAAGATACCGAGACCGTACTCCTCAATGGGAGCTTTGTACATCATAGGCAATAAAGTTTGCTGTGCCTGATCGAGAAAGGAAATGAAAGCGTAATTCAATAGTACGATGATGAGCTGGCGATTGATGAGCTCCTTGAGGTCTGATATCTCCTGGATCTTATCAATCGGAAGTAGGCCTTCGACAGTTCGAGCGACTCTTTGCGTGACTTCCTGCCCGACACTGCTGACAGTGTTCTCGACATCCTCCTCGGGACTGTATACTGCACTATAGCTTGGATCTCTTGCTTGATCAAATAAGGCCGTAGTGCTTGAAGGAATTCGGTAGATTGGCGAGTCAAGAGCACAGTGATCTTTAATTTTTCGGAAGGCTCTCCAGTTGACCTGATATTCTGCAGGTAAAGTCTTGGAATCATCAGCTGGGGGAAACCGAGAGAAACATGCAAAAGAACCTACTTCCTGTAAGCCTTGATGGATGAGAAAGAAAGAGGAGAACGAGAAGGAGGAGGCCATGGCGCAAGGAATAAAAAGGGGGTGATTTCTGATGAACGGGATCCTTTCAAGAATTGGAAGCCTTCCCTTGAGGGTTGCGAAGAAATTGCCCACAGACGACCTGGACTTGATTGTTGTTCTCTGCAGAGCCAATTCTGAGAACTACATGAGACCTTACCCAATGCTTACTCCGATACTTTGCACTGTCGGCAAGACTGCGTAAGCTCGATGCCGGCTGGTAACATCGGTGATCTAAATTGTGCTGTCCCTCTAGTCAAATAAGGCGCAAATGAAGAATAGCTTACTTCGGCAATCACCGTTTTCGTTGTTTCTGTCATCGGATGATTTCGAGACAAGTTCAAAACCTGTTCATTCGCCATTTTAGCACTCACCTAGATTTCCACTAGAAATCCCTTGCATAGAGCGTGCAGCAACTTGTACCCAGGTATTGTTGGTGACTCCAAGCGAGAAGGTTGATAGAAAAAGGCCGAAGGATCCCACTAGGAGGATAGGACGGCGACCAAGTTTATCTGAGAACTTTCCCCACTGGTATACCGTAACGGTTTGCGCAAAGAAGAGGACAGACTCCTGATAAGGCATCACCATGAATATAACATTCCAAAATGTTGTGCAGGTGTCCATACTAAGAACTGTGGATAAATTGAAGCTTCCAGCACGCCATTTCCAAATATTCTAGGGCCTGTATCTGCCCTTGTCACCAGACCATCGTTGAAGGAGCAAATGATTGAATTCGTCAGGGGACCAGCAAGTAAAATAGTGGCAATTATCAGAAGTTGCTTGACAGGAAGCGGCATCTGGCTTCGGAGTTCGTATTGCAATCGTGTAGTCAGAGACAAATTCGAATCAGAGAACAGAAGGTCCACAAAAGAAACCAAATAAGACTAGAAGCATGCTAAGCCTACTGGAGTATCTAGCGTCAATCAGTCCGGAAGCCGGTCCTAGCGGCAAGCCATGTCTCCCTACTCATAAGACGACTGTTATGAAGCCTTGAGCTTCAGTTCACTGCAAGGTTCTCTAGTGATAGCAGAGTGGCAACAAGGTCATATCACGTGTCAATTTCGCCCACCGTCCTTTGGTTATACACCTTTTGTTGATACAATACTGACTGGGTCTTGCAAACAGGGCCCTCCACGTCTTGACACTAGGTGCAGAATAGAAATTCCCAATCCAAAAAAATCAAAGAGAAGAACGTCAAATCACGTGTAGTATTCAGTCAGGGACAGTCATTCAGTATCCAAAGTCGGCACTTGACACAATGCTGCTGATAGCATTACCCTCATCTCGTAAAAGGTGAGATTGCACATGTACACTAGATTATCTGACTTAATTGAAAACTGGGTAGATCCATCGTTAAGCCATGTCATCCCACGGAAATAATGAACCTGAAATCATCGACCTCACCACTCTTTCAGACTCTTCAAGTGCGGATGGGGACAGCGCAACAAGTGGCTCTCTATGCGACTCCGACTCTGACACGTCCGAAGTCGAGATTCATCTTAATGAGGAGACGAGGACTCTACTGAAGAATGCTGTCGATACCATCCCGGCTGTGCGACTTCGAGAGGTATTGGTAAGAATGATAGAAACAGAGCCGGCTGTTGAGATTGCCCTTTCTAAAGAGCTTATTACGATTAATCGTGAAACTCGCGCCATCGTTCCAAGATGGGAGACTTGTCCCAATTGCCAGGAAGACTACGACATAAACACACAGAGAGAGGACGGCGAATGCCAGTTCCATTCAGGTGCGCAAGTGATGCCACCCGTGTTGATCGATGACAAGATCTAAATATCGTAATTCTGTTGAAGGTGAACTGGAAGTGAACGAAGCTGCATTCGCGGATCACGATGAAAATGGACCGATGGACATTGAAGAAAATCGAGCCTCTTTTCCCGAAAAGTTTGCATGGACGTGCTGTCGAAGACGGGCAGATGACCCTGGCTGTGTCCGGGATCAACATCAGGCCTCGGTCCTGAGAAAACGACGTCGTCTTTGAAGCTTGTCTGGTGGACTTGCGAAATTCGGAAATGTGAAAATGCTATTTCTAGCTCAGCCCTCTGATTGGCTTCTTTTGTTCAATCTTGCTTAACGAGTTCTTACAAACAAGTCTCTTTTGTTCATTGCTCCGTTGTTCTATCGGACAAATTGAATCACCATCCGTTTTCGGGTCATTCCGTTTATAGTCTCCACCAGCATAAATAGTCACGGGGCTTTTTCGAATATACCTTTGTTCGAATTGAGCGACTTTGCTTAGTGATCTCCATTTCTGCTGCCGCTATCCAATTGATCCAGAACCTTATCACCATTGTCTGAAATACAAACGGGTCTTTTAACTCCGACCACCTTCCTCTCTCCAATGGACCACCTGCAAGATTGCTTGAATGTTCTTTCAGAGCAACAACTTCGCGACCTGGTATTGCGGCTTGCCATACAGGATGCTTTTATTCATGATGTCTTTGTTATGGAGCTTGAGGAAACACTGAGAGCATTCACCGATGAGGATAAAATCCCCCTCTCTCAAAGGCCCGAACCTTCTTGTCACCATCACACGAAGCCCAGCACTTTGTCCAACTCCCCTGTACCCGATTCAGATCAGGAAGAGTTCACATACCACCCAGGTACATCTTGTTTCATTACACTGCTCTGGAGCTTAGAACGAAAACAGGTCGACTTGAATCTGAAAAGTACGAATTTCTGACTGTCACCCCGGAAGGTCATATATACCAAGAGGTACGAGCGGTTTTCATGTGGAGCTGTTGTGACGGGGATGATGGGAGCGCCGGATGCAGAGTTGCACCCAGCCATACCTTGGTGCCTCGTCCTCGCCGCACGCGTGTTTATCATACAAAACGGCATTCCTCCAGAGTACGAAGGAAATGAAGACAATGGTGAACAGATCCCTTGAACTTGCATTTGTTCTCGTCACTGTACCGTTTTGCTTTGATTTTGACAAATTTGTGGTCCTTCACGATTGAGAGTGTTTTGCATCTTTCATCCCTTATGCACTTATACTTTGACGTTCTTATTTATCGTTCGGATTGCATTAATACGCTCAAGTAGGCAGTGGTCCATCTTTACTCAATTGAAACCTTTTCGAGGACGAAACGAAATGTCGTCCCAAAGTAGTGTGAGACCAGACCGAAACCAAACCAAGTTCACCATCAAGTTTGGACCAACGTTACTCCTTCCGGATGGAATGATCCCCGGAGCCCCTCATAGGAACTGATACCTTCCCAGATATATCCTTAAATAAATGCAGTCCTTATATACGACAGAAAATGGGGAATAAAGATTTCCTCAGACACTCTTCAGTTGCTTGTTCACAATTCAAGACTTAAAGTTTGAGCCACATTGAACTTTTGTTAGAAGATGTTCATGGAAGTTTCACAGGTATGACACATAAAAAACCCCTAATTTCTATCTTTGTTAAGAAAGGAAGTTACAACCTGTAGGGTGTGGAGGTTAGAATAGTCTACACACATACATATATAAGTTCTCCACAATAATTGAACACATGATGGATGCTTCATTGAAACTTGTTGGTATATTGAGCACTGCACTAAAAATAACTTAGGTTTCATCTCTTGATGATCAAGTTAAGTGTTTCATTTTCTTGAGATATCTTGACTCAAGAAAACTATTTTCAATAATGAAAGGAAAGACAAAATTTGAGGTGGCCCTCCCATGCTAATTATGTACTCTACCAGGCTTACCAAGAATATGAATCTGTATTAGTGCAAACATTCCATCTTGCCTATATGTATAGATACTGTTGAAATACATTCGGGGGAGGGTACAAACAGATAGCAAATACAAACTATGTATTCCTACTTATATACCTAGTTAGAACAATAAGAATCTGAAACAAAAGGAAATCACATGCATCGCACAGGCTCGCATGAGGTCTAGATTCCAACAGATACTCGCTCTATCATCAAAGCGCTCAGTCATCCTTCCGGGGTATACCAAAGTTTCAGCAAATTGATTTGTCATCAGGGCTGTAATGCAGTGGTCTTCTGTCACTCTGTCACATGAGATGCTAAATACCTAAATTCGGGAGACAAGACTGGTTACCATTTAAAACATCAAACTCTCAGGGAACAAGCTATTTCGCGAGCTTTTTCCTGCATACAAGCCTAGGCTATGGGTTTAAATAGGTATGAATTATGAAAGAGGTTTGGGTGCATGAAAATAGGTTGTGTTTTATCTCTTGGTGTTCAGCCTAGTTCGGGTTTCACCTTACGTTGGAGTCGACTGCGTTATATCCGATCAGATTTCAAGGTTCTGACCTATGACCATTGCTGGGTCATGTATTCATAAAAGCCCCGACTGTTTTGCATAGGACCTCGTCCGGTACCATAATCAACCTTCAGAGGACTGTCACAGGTTAGTTGGTGCGAAAAGGAGTGCACAATGAATTCCACTCTATCCATATGTAGCGATTCAAACTTAATTGATTATGTCTGGTGGAAGGCTACATCCACTTGTAGATAAAAATTTAGGAAGCAAAATTATTCGACCTTCTGTGAACTTGGATAAACATAGACGCAAATATAAAAACGGCCTTGAAGCGAGCAGCAGCATGGAAAGCAAAACGAAGAGACACTCAGGAGAGGGAAGAATAATGTACATACGAACTGGTCAAATAAAGTCAAAATATGTGTCGGTATCAATGACATTAACTGTAAATGTCTTCACCATCTGACATCTCCCAATCCTCAGATTGTAAATTCATGCTGAAATCGTCTTCGTAGTCCATGAGATAATCTTCCTGCATAGGGTGATCTTCGTCCACAACGATTCTATCCGAGACCTGGGTTGCCGCAAGTACGGCGGGCGCTGGCCGAGGTCTCATCTGCAAAAACCTCTGACCCCTGGGAGAATATCGCAGACACTTCTTGAGAACGAGACGATAAAGGTCTGGATCGGGTATAGATTTTGGAAATATCGGTCGACCAGGTAATAGGCGTCGCTGAGGTGAAAGAGGGGATGATGCCCGGCAAAATGCTGGAACGCGAAAAGGAATTGGCTCGACGTCACTGGCATTCACGTCTAATAGAGAGGATGTTCGGGCGAGTGAGCGAGTGCTTGTTGGAGCGGGCTGAGAATATTTGCGTTCGAGACGAGTCTTGAATGTGATGGGCTCCATATTCTGGGTGGCACAGGAGGCAGGTTTTTGCCGGAGCCGCTGTTGCTCGTAGAATTGGAGAGACTTCTTGTATGTAATAGAGGAGCAGCAAGATCCATGGACACTAACGATAGACAGAGAGGGCGAGGCAGCTGTGGCCAGGCAGAGATATGACTCGGTGCGACGAAGCGACATTTGCGCAAGCTGATAGAACAACAGCAATTAGAAACGTGACAAATACAACTTGTGACAAATATCCCACGGAAATCCAAAAGTCGTAGGGGTTTCATGAGCAGCCGGTATCCGCAGCATGTCCCCAGCAAACACATCCAGGTGGTCTGTCATTCTAGGATAAAAAGCGCAAAAAAGGTCACCAGAGATAGCACTGGGTTCACTATCTGCAACTCTGGCCCTTCTTATTCAGGAGCAGCTCGTAGTTCTCTCCAGGTACGGAGAGGATCTGCAAGTCCCTTTCCGGATTGATCGTAAATAGATTAAATGAATCCAAGTAGATTTCACAGGACACCTTGTCCGTTCACTGTGCATTGACTAATTTCCACTTGACTTTGAATTTGGTATCCACCGACTGATCACGAGATGGGCACGTCCATACCAACAGGAGCATCACCGGACACATGGATATTTAAATCTCCTGTAATCTTTCCGAAGCCTGCAGTTCTTCTATCCCCAACACAGAAGATGCAGATTCGTCTCACGACAGAATCACTAATCTGGGAAAGGGACTAACTGTAGTCCATGATCCATATCACTATGATAAGCCATGTGGTGTTCCGCGGAAGGCTGAAATTGAGACCGACTACTCACGGTCAAATTTATCCCTCTGAGCTATTTATTCACACCCTCAATTTTGTTATCTTATCTTTCGTTGCTTCGGAAGTCCACCCGAACGGCATTACAGGAGTAACCATGCGCGTCTTTTCTCATTGCCCACCATACATAATAACCCACCTGGCACTTGTGCTTCCCAGTCATCCTCTCAACTATGCATATCCTACCTCGTGAACAAGACAAAATTCTCCTCCACCAGGTTTGTCCTAAAGACGTAATTGTCTGACTTTTTTTGTTCATTTTCATTTTTTCCCTCCTTTCACTCGCGCCCGACTTTTTTTTCACCAGGTCGGTGCGCTTGCACAGAAACGACTAGCCAGAGGCGTCAAACTGAATTCCACAGAAGCCATTGCTCTTATCGCCTCCGTTCTTCAAGAACGGATTCGTGACGGACATCATTCTGTCGCAGAGTTGATGCAACATGGAAAGACTTTACTCGGTCGAAGACATGTACTACCTGACGTGCCCAACTCTGTAGAACAAATTCATGTCGAAGGTACTTTCCCGGACGGGTAAGCTCCTTTTCCTTTTTTCTACGTGGCCACATAACTGTCGTGCATCAAGTTAACGATATTCCCCCTCAAGTGTTTTTCTGGTAACAGTCCATGATCCCATTTGCACCCAAGATGGGAACCTCAAAGCCGCATTATATGGTTCCTTCCTTCCTATACCTTCGCAAAATCTTTTTCCTGTTCCATTTGAGTCCGAGTATCTTCCACAAAAGCTTGCGGGTGCGATCATCGCCAAGAACGAAGAAATATTTCTCAACAGAGGGAGGAAAAGAATTCAGCTTCGAGTCACAAATACTGGTGATCGACCTATTCAAGTCGGCTCGCACTACCATTTTATAGAAACGAACGGTGCCCTGTCTTTTGATAGACTGAAATCTTGTGGGAAACGATTAGATATTGCCTCCGGGACGGCTGTACGGTTCGAACCCGGAGACATAAAAACCGTAACCCTCGTATCCATCGCTGGAAACAGATTTATTTCTGGTGGAAATGGTCTGGCGACAGGTTATGTTAACAGCTTGAATGAAGAAACAGTGCTGGAAAATATCATGAAAGGAGGATTTGCTCATATACCGCAGCCGGGTGCTTGGGAGATTACAATGGACACCAAGATGGGGAGAGAGACTTACATTTCGATGTTTGGTCCCACAGTCGGCGATCGGGTGAGGTTAGGTGACACTGAGCTTTGGATTGAGGTGGAACATGATGAGGTGAATCTGGCCTTTCAATAGGTGTTTATCATAAGTGCTGATACTTTGTAGACGATGTATGGGGATGAAGTCAAATTCGGTGGTGGTATGGAGCTCCTTCGCTCTTAATATTCATCATTGATCTGTTACACAGGTAAAACCATTCGAGAAGGAATGGGTCAAGCTACTGATAGATCCTCGGAGGAGACGGTAGACCTGGTCATCACAAACGCCCTCATCATCGACTGGTCGGGCATTTATAAGGTATGTACACAGCCTCAAGGAAAGCAATTTTCTCTCCCGTTCTTAGCTACCTCGGTAGGCAGATATAGGTATCAAAAATGGTCTTATCTGCGGTATCGGCAAAGCAGGAAACCCAGATATCATGGCCAACGTTCACCCAGCTCTTGTCATTGGTTCCTCAACTGAGGTCATCGCTGGAGAGAAACTTATTATTACAGCTGGAGCACTTGATGTCCATGTTCATTACATTTGCCCTCAGCAGGTTGAAGAAGCTCTCGCATCAGGTACTACAACTATGATTGGAGGCGGAACTGGTCCTAGTGACGGAACGAATGCGACTACGTGTACGCCCAGTCCATTTTACATGCAGCACATGTTACTCGCTACAGATGGTCTACCAATGAATTTCGGGTTCACTGGAAAAGGAAATGATTCTGGACCAAGGGCGATGGAGGAGATTGTGTGTGCTGGTGCGGCTGGTTTGAAGTTGCATGAGGATTGGGGATCAACGCCGGCTACTATCAGAACTTGTTTGGATGTGGCTGAAAAGTATGATGTGCAGGTTGGGTTTTTTAATTTATCAATCCATTCTTACTCGAGTTCCATTGAAATTTGATCATTAGGTGAACATTCATACTGATACCTTGAATGAGAGTGGATTCGTTGAAAGTGGGTTCTTTTGATTAATTAAATTCTTTTGAATTCCTTTTATCGTGATTTGATAGGCACGATTGCTGCTTTTAGTGGAAGGACAATTCATACTTACCACTCTGAAGGTGCTGGTGGAGGGCATGCCCCTGACATCATCGTCGTCTGTGGTCAAGACAATGTATTGCCATCATCAACCAATCCCACTCGACCTTATGCCAAGAATACACTAGACGAGCATCTTGACGTGAGCTCTTTCGTTTGCAATTTCAAGCTATAAATATAACTCTGCTGACTGGATGTATAAAAAAAAAAGATGTTGATGGTTTGTCACCACCTTGATAAATCGATCCCTGAAGATCTTGCATTCGCAGAGTCTAGAATTAGAGCTGAAACTGTCGCAGCTGAAGATGTCCTTCATGACATGGGTGCTATATCTATGATTAGCTCAGATTCACAGGCTATGGGGCGCGTAGGAGAGGTCATCACTAGGACATGGCGGACAGCGAGCAAGATGAGAGAGATTCGAGGACCTTTGGCCAGTCTTGGTGATCGCAAAGGTAAAGATAATGCCCGCGTCAAACGTTACATTGCAAAGTACACGATCAATCCGTGCGTTGTCTCGATAAGAAAACGACCAATCTTGGAAACTGATTTCGTTTATCGTTCATCTACAGTGCTATTACACATGGCATTAGCCATCTCGTAGGCCACATCTCAGTAGGCACACTTGCTGATCTCGTCCTCTGGAAACCCGAAAACTTTGGCTCTCGACCTGAAATGGTACTAAAATCGGGTGTAATTGTCTTCTCTCAAATGGGTGATGCCAATGCTTCTATCCCAACTGTCCAACCGTTCTATTCTCGACCCATGTGGGGTGCGGAACCTGGTTCAGCAGCATTGAACTCTGTCGTGTTCGTCTCCCAGATTTCAATCACTTCAGGAACAATATCATCGTATGGATTATCAAAGAGAGCTGAACCTGTCAAAGGGTGTAGGAATATCGGCAAGAAACATATGAAGTGGAATGATATGACACCCTTGATGAGGGTGGATCCGGAAAGCTATGAAGTCCGTGCAGATGGTAAGCTGATGGATGTGCAGCCTGCGGAGAAGATACCGTTAACAAGGGCGTATAATCTGTTCTGACGATTCTAGTTTAGCATTTGTTGGCTTCTTGTATGTATATATAATATATATATGTTATTCAGTTGTAGCCTTTTTAAATGTGAAGACGTGAGCGGCGGTCGTCTAAACATATTAGAATTGCTTATTTGTACACGGCAGGCATTACCTGAAGCCAGACCATGAGCATTTTACCTTGCTGGTGCTGATTTTGGGGGAGATTACACGAGCAATTCAAAGAGCATGGTAGAATGTGAAAGTTACTGGACTGACAGCCAATGTTTCCCCAATCATTGGGAAATTGTGTCGTCATGAGAGCAGAAAACTTGGTTAAATCAAGAAAGTTCCCATCGCTGGTCTTTTTTTTCAAGGATCATGGTATATTTTAGTTCAAACCTAGGTTCGGAACTGAACTTGTGTATCATATGGCTCTTGACATCATGGCTGTGCTGATGATGTGAAGCGGCTATATATAGAACATACCATAAAAATAAAAGTCACAGGAATTAATCATGTGTCGGCAATAGTATATATCTGAATTACAAGTCCGGGTTGAGCAGGACTGTAACATCTGGAATGCTGACATCATCCGGATGTACCATCATTCCAAAGTCTCAGATCAAAACACTAGTTCGTCTCAGGCCCTTTTTCGATTTCCTTTTTCTCTACAATAATGCAGACTATTTCTTTTCATATAAACCAACTAGTGTACCCTCATACCCTCAGTCGTCTACCTTGAAAGGTGACTCCTGAGGTGAGGAGATATGCATACTGTTATTGTTAAAGCGAGTTCCTTGTTGTATTTGTTTTTTTACATTGTCTTTTTATCAATTATTGTTCTCCTACTCTATTGTTCTCCTAAGCATAAATATTGCAGCATTAGCACCATGTAGGAGATGGTTCTTGCACATCTTTGACAATCGAAATCTCACTTATCTTATATTGTTTCAACCATGTCGGTGTTTCCTTACCTACAACCTAAAGCAGAACACAATTTTTCCCTGGCTTGGGAAAATTTGGGTTTTTTGGATAATAAATCTGATGCTGTGGTAAGCACCTAAAACTTAAGAGTCTATGAGATTTGATCCTCAATACAAAAGCGGAAAATCCACGAACTGGTGCTCCTGTGCTTTGACAAGGATAGAAGCTGGTCTGCACAATCTCAAGGCCAGAAAGAGGCCTGGAACGAGGTTTGTAGTCTCTATTGGCTTACAAAATTTCTAACTCCGTTCGAGTTTTGCACGTTCTTCCCTGAAGTTGTGCCGTTGAGTCCAATCATCCAGACATCCACAATGATGTATATGCGGGCGCTATTTTCTCGCAGCCATATAAAATACAGAGCTCGAGGGAATAGAGCGATACTTCCTGCTATTCTAAAGATGAGTCGAAAAGACAACAAATGTGACTATCTATTGTATCCAGGCGGGAAAGTGTTGGAACGCTCTCAGCTCATCTTTTCTGGCAGCGGTTCCATCAACGAAAATTTACCAGAAAAATTAGATTGGCTCGAGACGTCGTCCAGTGAAGAAGCTATGATTTTTTCTGTTTCAAACCACCTTCGACGTATTCGTCAGAAAATTGCCACTCTTGAAAGCGGTACTCAGTAGAATCACGTCTTATGGTAAGCTAATTTTATATATATCTTGGCCAGTTTATCTGAGACTCTTTACTAGTAGCTTTAAACTCCAGATTCATATGATACAATTGATGGTGTTACCTACTTTGGACAATAATAGATCCAAACATGAGAATTGCGCTTCAGTACTTGCCAAGTCTTTACAGTGGAATTCAATGGGATCCAAGGAACTTTCGCGACACCAACTCTCTTCCAAACTTAGTTACCAAGCTCATGTCCCTACTTTTCTTCAGAAACTTCAGAACCGTATGGCTGGTGTACCTGATTTACCGTCAGACGAAAACGAGTCCCAGTTTGAGGATGAAGAGCTAGAATATGTTGGAGGCGGGCGACCGCCCATTCCTCGGCGTCCTCCAATCCCGAAGAGGCCTGTATCTCAGCCTGGGAGTAATGATGAACGAGGAGATGATGATAGTGATGAGGAAGGCGACGAAAAGCCCCAGGTTATTGTCTTGAGAGAAGGAAAACATCTTAGTGAGAGGGAAGTAGAGATTATCAAGCGGAAAGGTGACTCTTGTCTTTGTACTCCCGGCAGTATCACTGAACTTGGTCAAATCACAGAAAAGGGGCTATCTCCTCTTCCCGAAACTATAGACACAGCACAAAGGATTCATGATGTCCATGTATCTGAAAAAGATGCTACAAAACCAGTGTCTTCCAAGTCTAAAGGACTTTCCTTCTCTTCCGGGAAAACGACGACGAAACCTTCCAGTAAACGAAAGGCGATTTCCCAGCTGGATTCCGACGACGATAACGATTCTTCAGTCCAGATGAGTAATGAGAAACTGAAATCAAAATTTGAAAAAGGAAAGGAAAAGGAAAAGAATAAGGTTCAACTGAAAAAGAGACCCAAAAAAGAGAGTAAGAAGCTGCTCTCGTTTGGTGACGATGCCTAAGACCATCCGGCGTCACAAATCAAATTTGAGACTTAAGACATGCAATATTATGTGAGTAACATGATGGTGCCTTCTTCTCTAGAGAATTCATATCTTCAAGCGACACACGGACTATGCCGACCCCTTAAGAAACTATCGGGAATAGATGGCCGCCTTCTATGGGCAGTGTTTGCTTGGTTGACGTTAGAGTCGGTGATGTCCATCTTTGAGACTTGGTCGTGTACGCTTCCATTAGGGTGCAATATACACCATGTCAAAGGATGTCTGACGGGATTCATTAGGACGGACGAGAATAACGACAAATGGAGTAGTAAAACTTGTTAATCATATAGATGTCAGGTATAGTTCATTTGACTGCTGTTATGAAAGTATATTCAGTACGAACCCAGTAGTAAGCAACGAAATCCGCCATCACACGCATTGTGATCTGGTTGGCCACGATAATTGGGAGGTGAACCATTCGGCCCTATCTCATATCCGAGGGAACATACACTATGACATCAAACAAAACCTGAAATAAATCTTTTTACTGATGATGGATACGGTTTTTGTGTCCCCAGGTCTATAGAAAGAGCACCACTCCTTTCGTTTCCATATGGTAGTGCAAGCCGACTCCAATGGCTAACTCACCAGGTTGGTGATTGGAGCTGAATTCACTTCCTCCTTCTGTTGAGGAATATCTCTCATTCTTGGCGATAATCGCTCCTGCAAGATTTGCCCTTCCTCAATTGGATCTCAGAGCAAGTCTCAGCTTATTGATCTGCTTCAATTGATGACGTCACCGGTCTTGTGTTTCATCTGTTATGATGTATCACGACCGATAATGCGGACTACAAGCTTCAACGAAGAACATCAGTTTATTCTCAAACGTGATGGAACAATTCTTCTCAGACATCAACCGAGGAACAAGGGGGTTGATGAACAAATTGCAACGCGTGTAAGGTGCAGGATTCAGACAGAGTTTTTTCATTGGAGTATGCGAGCTTCAAAGCATGAAGACGACAAGAGAAATAAACAAGTCAAATACATGAAGACTGGGCGTACAACGTGATCAACTTTACGATCAACATGATGCACTTATCTTGTACGTACTGCGGTGATTGAACCAAAGCGGATATTCATCTGGTCCGTTCTATCAGAAAGGTATTATTCCTAGATCACGGGTGTCTCACGCCTCATGTGGACTTGATCGTTCTACATGGCGACTTCACAAAAGCCATCTGGTCAGAAGAAAGATATGTAATACAATCCTCAAACCCAGTACTTGGAATAAAAGGATATATCAACCATTAGGCTTCTTACACTAGCGACAATATACAGGTGACCAACCTTTTTTTTTGGATTCTGCATTTCTATTCCACCACAAGCTAGTATCAGGACGTGGAGGGCTTAAAATATGGCCCGTTGACTAGGGTGTGTCCACAGGAGGCCTGGTACCAAGGGAGTATGGTGTGGGCGAAGTTTCATGGTAAACAGGTCCCCACGGGTTATCGTGACCAACATGTAACCGAAGAAGAACCGTTACAATATATAGATACCGGGATCCCATGTTATTCTTCCATGGTCCAACACAAGGCCCAGTTGATCAAACATTTTCGTTCAGAGGGACGTTTATTTCAGAATGAATACACTGTGAGCAGTGAGCTCGATTTTGTTCAATAGACATTGATCTTTGGGACAGCGTTTCGCACGGCGGATGGTGGCCCGCCATTTCGACAGGACACGACCTCCTTCAGGTCAAAAAAAAGCTAGGAAGCTTATTTGGGGGGAGGTAAGCTATGCATATGATTGAAACGTTTTGATGTTGGAGAAATGCTGACTAAATTTTAGATTCTGAACGAATTCAAAGATCACCCCAGAATCCAAGATGATCGTAACATTAAGAAGGCCACGGACCGCTACCTTAAGTCCTACATGGCCACCTCCCCTTTATATCTGGACATAGATCCAACTTATCGACAAAGTTCCACAGAAGCAAGGGACATTTCTCCTGCACATCATTCCGTTCCTGCGCGTACTCGTAACCTGATCCCTCCTGAACCCACCTCTGTTTCTGCCCCCCCTGTTCCTGCTTGGGCAACTCCTGTAGTTCTCGTACATCACAGTTCGTCTAAGAATTGAAGAATTACTAACATAAAACACTCAGGCAACTGGGATCTGTGAGTCCCAACAAAGTTCAACGTCAACAGATTCCGAGTCCTTGGATACTGTGGACTGCACTGATGAGTTAGCGGCTTTTCTTAAGAGCTGTGAAATAGCGATGGATCACCGCCTGGATGTCTTCAAGAATGCAGGAATTGCTAATCTGGAGTCACTCAAAGTACTGGCCGGATGGCCTGCTCAAGACCAGACAGAAGTTTGGGCATTTTTTGTAAAAGGAGTGAGGCCATTTGAACTGAAGGTCATAAAGAGAGGCCTGAACAGATTGCTGACCAGGGAGGGGATGATATTATTTTCATAAAGTAAAAGCACTATTCTTTGTGACCCAAGGGTCTTGGCCAGCCAGTGCACAATTCGAGTACTCAAACATGAACATAGGTGAAGGCTTTGACTCCTTAGGAAGAGAGCGTGCAGGTTAGCCGAGGAAAGCGATCGCAGAATGAGCAAGAGCAGTTTAGTTGGTGGTATACTTTGTAATGACTAATACATTGGTATTGAAAAGCAAGTGGATGGCGAAGTATGTCTACCTGAGACTTATGACATTGGATTATTGTCAGCTGCCAAAAAAAGATCCGCTATGAGTTTCAAAAAGCAGTGTTACACGTGATCCTGGATCTCCTTGGCACCGCTCTGCATGAAGTCCTCTCTACTGCCAGGCTTCAGCTAACAAAACGACAGGAATCCTTTCTCTTCTTCTCAATGGATACTCTAATCGGAAAGGCAGGTAAAAGGCTTTTTGAGAAACACCTGGAACAATATGCCCCCCCTGATCCTTTATATGAATCTTATATGAACGATAGAGGTCAAACTAAACGACGAAAGGTATTCAATTTCTTCTCTCCATTGAGAGCCTCCCTAGTTTAAGGTAGCCGATGATTAGCGTCCACTTCCACCTGGTCTTTCGAAACGAGATGCTCGGATACTCAAGTCTGTGCAGCGACGAGCCCATTATCTTGACAAAGGTTTCAATCTTTGTGGTTTACGCTTTGGGTGGACTTTTATCATCGGTTTCATACCTGTGGTCGGAGATGTCACCAATTTATCCCTCAACCATTACCTCATCATCCGTAAATCCAAACAAGCCGATATCCCACCATGGCTCGTCCATCGCATGCAAATGCACACGCTTGTATGCACAGGTGTAGGCTTTGTTCCAGTTGTCGGTGATGTTGCTGTCGCCGTCTATAAACCCAATAGTCGCAATGCAGCACTTTTAGAAGAGTTTCTGAGACTTAGGGGAGAGGAGTTTCTGAAACAGAACCCGCCAGATGGAAATGCGTCGGAAGATGGAGAGGGTAGGCGGAGAGGATGGACGTGGCTCACACGATCTGGGATCAGCAGAAAGGACGCAGAGCAAGTCAAACCTGGTGCTGGGTTAACCGCAGGAGAGACAGTTCCTACATCCTCGGACGATACTACCAGTGATTCTTCAGCAACGGTTCTTACTTCCTCTCGGAAGCCTAGAAAAAAGTTTATCCTATTTGGCCGCGGTGGAAATGCAGAACATACTTCCCCAAATGAAGGTTAAGAGGACTTGACGAAATTGACATCATGTATCGATTCTTTTTCAGCTAATTCCATCTGTTCGGACTATCTGTATAGCAGGAGGGAGTTTCACCACTCTGACATTTCATTTATATATTTTAATCATGCGACGAAAGGTGTCGTTCACGACGGTCAATGTATTGTGTCCTTATCATGAATCAAAACCGTGCATAGATCCATACATACAGCTCGGCTAACTTCTCAGAACGAATCTGACCTATAAACTGAATATTGTTGAGACAAAGACTTCGATTCAACGATACGGGGAGCATTTGACGTTTGAATGATCAACTTTCCAACGTAGATATAAGAGACCTCAAGCCACAGAGGTGAAAATTGACAATTTAAGTGTGGAGTCTTCTTACAACCACTCATCTCCTTCTGAATGTCATCACTAAATGTTTCTCAAAATCTTAGCACTTTTACTAATGTATTCTCAGAGGAAAAATTATTGAAGCAGTACATAGACAACAGCGCGACAGAAGATAAAATAAATACAATAAGTTCAGGTATATATGTGTAAAAAAAGGGGAAGAAACATAACTGAAAACAGGAAAGAAAAGAGGAAATTGTCTGACGAGTCATCAGGTGAAGGTCGAATTTAAACTTGACTGTACCAGTGAGATGAGGTAGAACTGAGCGTGCACAGTGAAAGACTGCAATGCTGTGGGGCGTGAAGGTGAGTCATCTAGAAAAAAGGTACGCAGAAAAGAGTTATTGTGAGCGAGGGCCAAACAAGGAAAGGATATATCCACAGCGAAAAAAAAAATAGGAGACCAAATCGTTGTACCCATAAACAGGACCGCAACGACAAGCCGACACAAAAGAGGTAAAGAAAAGCGATGGCTATTATAAAGCACAGAGCTGAAGTGGATGCACAATGGCGATGAGCACTCATAGGATGAAAAAACATGAAAATATGGTATAATCGCGTGCGATGCCCCAGTTTGAAAAGTCACGTATGTGATGAACAGTGATATGCATGCAGACTCGAGAAATCCATGAGTATGTGTCCTGGCATTCCGTTGGTATAAGTCCTTTCCAGATACAGCAGAAGGCGAAATTTCCAAGAAAGCCTAATCCAGACAGGCCACTGGAGGCATTCATTAACGAGACTGCCGTTCCCTCTCCTTCTTGCGCTTACGCTTCTCCTCTTCGCGTCTACGTTCCTCCTCAAATGCTTCTTCATCCTCTCTCTTGGCGACACGCGAACTGAAAGAAGGATATCAGACACTTTGAGGCATTCACTAACTGATAAACTCACCTAAACATTTCTTCTCGTTCAAGGTCGTCAGCATCTGCTTCCATATCCTCATCATCACTAAACACGTCCATGCCCGTGTATTTATCCCTTTTTTTGCCAAACATACTCCAAATGGCAGAGCTTATATTCTCCGACAACTTCTCCTCCTTTTCGACCGCAGACAGTGCTCTCTTCTTCGGTGGTGGAGATTCCGACCGACCCTCTGACCGAGGACGTTTCTTCGATTGCATGACAAGGGAATTAGATAAGTGAGAGGACCCATGACAATCTCGCTCGCGCTCTGCGGCAGGGGTCTTGAGTGGACGAGAACTTTGAGATTTAGGCACCAGATGCTGATCGAGTGATCCTGCACGAGAAGAGTTGGCTGATCGGACGGGGGTCAGCTGTGACGAAGGCTTTGGAATGGGTGCTTTCGTAAAAGAAGGCTTCGCAGCCTTCAACGGTGTAGACAAAGAAACATTAGGCTTCGTCGTAGTAGAGGAAGAGGGCGCAGTGTCTAGGTGATTAGTCAGTTTGGACCAAAACCCTCGCGTGATTATGAAAGAAACATAACACACGTTGAGTCGGTGTATTGGTACCAGAATGATTGACCGAGCCCATCTGAGCCTGGACCTTCTTCACAGGAACCTTTTTCTTCGTCGTAAACCAATCATCAAAAGTCTTAGCTTCGTCCCCATCCAAAACCTTCCCTTCCCTTTTCTTCTGAAGATCCATCCTGATCTCATCAATAGTCCGCGTATCCCGCTTCACCACGTTGAGCTTTGTCAATGTATTCGACATCGAAGCGATCCGGTCCTTCACGCTCATTCCTGACGTTTTCACATCAAATTTCGGCTGGGTACTCTGGATTTCTACAACCCCGTCAGGCCATCGTCTGGTTGATTTATGAGAGTGCGAATGAGCCGTAGTGACCTTCTTCACCGGTTGATAAATTCGCCGTAGTTCCGCCTGCTGTTTGCGCTCTCGGATTTCTTCTCGAGTAAGAACTGGGCCCGAGGATAAGTCTTCGTCATCGTCCAAAAGTCCTCTTCTGCGCTGTCTAACTCCACCACTTGAGGATAATTTTGCAGACGAGGATTTCCTAGAACCATATAATAGTGCATCCCGTTGTTCGTCCTTCTTTTTCTGCAGAGCTACCTCCCTGGCTTCGGCCATTTCCTCCATCCGTTTACGCCTCTCTTGTTCCCGTTTCTCGTCTTCAAAATGCTTCAGTCGCATCTTAGCAGCCATTTCCCGCTCTCTGGTCTCTCGTTCCACCTGCTGTTTCCGCTGAAGTAATTGCTTTTTCTTACGTTCTTCGAGGGCCGTCTGGACAAGATGATCCTGCTCTTTTGTCTTGGATTTACTGAGAGCCATGAGTTCATTAAAAGATGTCATTGTCCAAAATTGGTATGGAAGCTCGGAAACAATGAATTTCAAAAGAAGGTATATGGGGGGGAAAGCTAAGAGGTCAAGACAAGGCTCGTGGCGTAGAGTGCTTTTATTTGTCTATATTTACCCTCGTGGCTATGATCGATCAAATGTTTATATATGAATATTTTTTGTTTTTTCATGCCCGAGCCATAGAGCTGGGCAAGATAGATGCCACAAAGAGCGATACTCCGACCACCAACACCAGAAGATAATAAACAAGATATCCGCCCAGGTAGTCATTGGCAATGGAAATTGAAAACATTGAATTGGCACCTGCGGGTCCGATTGCTCTCATCATACTGACAGCAACCTGCATATGAAACAAAACAACTTTCCGTCAATTCCCTACAAAATCGCTCGTCAACGATCAACACGAACCTGGCATAGGCCATTCGTGGCACCAAGGGATGCCGCGTTAGGAGAAGCAGCTTGAATGAATATAAAAATGGCACCTGAGGCTTAGGTGAGACACCGCAAGCAGCACAAATCATGGAGGAAGGCGCACCATAGGACATGCTTGGCATTATAGATAGGAGAGTCTGAGCACCAACAGCGACCCAAAGAGTAGCTGAATACCCTTGTTCCCGTGCTATCTGGTTGATAACGGGGAAAGATAGGAAAAGGGGGATACCAGACATGATACCGGCGATGAAAACTTTCTTCGAGCCCCAATAGTCGTGAATCCGCGCAAAGAAGAAGATTTGGAAGCAGCCATTGAAGATTCCAAATGCAGACAGGATGTTCCCAATTGCAGACGGAGAAAGACCCAGACCACCCAGTTCCACAGGGGTAGAGAAGAATAGCGGCTGTATCGCACGGAAGGAAATATCCACCAGAGACAAAAAAGCATAATTCGAGCCTGCAATAATAACTTGAAATGTCATGAGAGATCGTAAAGGAAGAGGCTTTTCAATGTCGTCATGTTCGTGAATAAGAGATTGCGGATCCTGTCTGTTGTGATCTTTGGATTTAAAAAAGAAGTCCTTGAGCGGTGTCGGGTTTTTGACCGTCTCCTTCAAAAGAAAGTAGGTTATGAACCAAGCGCAGAGCGTGTATGTTGCTGGAACAGCACAGGGCAAGAAATATGGGTATTTCTTGAGGAACTCATTACTTCCAAACAAGGAGGGAAATCGCTCTGCTGGCCTTGAGAGAGAACCACCAATGATAGGCCCAAGCTACAATAGAAGCTCAAATAAGTCACACTTCTGAGCGCCCAAGAGCATAGCTCACAGTTCCGCCCGCGGTCCATGCGATAGGCATAAATCCATATGCCTAAATTCGGAAATCAATCTTTCGTCAGACAAGACAAGACCATACTCTCTACCTGAGATATGTTGGTTGAATCAGTCAGTGATGCCATCATACTATACACAAAAATCAGTACGAAGGCACATCCCGAATTGTGACCTATAAGGACATACCTCTTAATGACCCCGATGTTTCCATCTATCAACATGTAAGTCCCACCTGACAGTTATACAGGCTCAGGAAAGACGTACTTAGTGCTCCGTTGAGCGCACGACTAACAAACTAAATGTAAGTGCCTCGAACCACTCACAATGTCAAAAGTACACACCTGAGAACCAATCTCCAAAATGTCGTTGAGAGTCCAAAGCAGTACATCGACATCGAGAGGCCAAACAGGCCTACTAAAATGACAGGTTTCCTACCAACGACATCCGATAACCGACTCCAATGAAGGACCGTGAATGCTTGAGTTAAAAAAAACAAGGATTCCTAATCATACCACAAATGGGTTAATTGACTCGACACACACATACAAGTCATATCTCTTACGGACCACTATCCCAACATAATATCCAACCTTGCTCTCATCACCATTGGTAATGCCCAACTCACGGATCAGCTACATAGATTGGATTAACATGACAGCCCAATAACATAGTCATCTTCCCAGAGACCCTACCTGAGGAGCAAAAGGATATATCACCTGAGACGTCAATGGTTCTCCCAATTGCAGGAATAGTACAATGATGAGCTGGAACCATGGCAAAGGCGTCCTCTTCTTGGGCTGGACCTGTAGTAAAGGCGTCCCTTCGTCAACCTCATGAGTAACGACCATGACAAAGATAGATGTCCGTTGACTCGAGATGATGAGGTTTTTTAGGAGCAATACCAAGACAGGCCTCGACCGCAAGTGGATGGACAAAGAAACCTTGGAGCGAAAGGAATTAAGATTGATTTAAGTAATTTACTACCGCCGTTCAGCCGACGGCTTACAAAGCAGGCCTCAAAGCGATACGAGCACAGGATCTATAACTCCACGATCAGCTATAATGCACTAAATGTACCTTTCCCATTTTGACAGATTGAGTGACTTTAGGTTGAGGCTGTAGGACGGAGGAACGACAAAATAGTTTGATAACTCTGGCAATGATCTTGATCACCTATATCTGGATTACTATATAGGGGAAATCAACTATTCATTGAAATACTCCTTAAAGTGTCGCTGCAGCAAATGCAACTCCATGTGCGGTATAACCTTTGATATCTGCGGATCAAGAGAAACAACCTTCCTGAGAAATTCGTCAATGTCCTTCTCAATCCACATGGACACGCGTTTCAACAGCTCCCGAGTCCTACATCCAAACTTTATAAAAGAATTGAGTAAGAATCTCATATCGGGGTCACAGCTGCCGAGGAAAGCAGCGACCTCATCCACACGATACTCAGATAATTTAGGGACCGGAACGACAGCTAAAGCGTTTGGATTTCCATTTAAGGTAAGAGGCGATCCCTGTGATGCGGATGGAGTCGCCTCTGGAAGTGGAGCATCGTCACTGTTCTGGGCAAGAACCAAAGGAGAAGTAGAGACGTGGGATGAATAAGAACTTGAGATTGGAGAAAACAAGGAAGGAGTCGAAATAGATTGAGTAGAAGATGAGGATTTGTTGACATGTGAGATGTCGTCTGCCAATGATGGTGGGAATGAAGCTGTTTGTGATGGTGGCAAAGAAGGTTCCAAGTAACTGCCCCTTTGCCTTCTCTTCACACGTTTCTTAATCCAAAGTCAGAAAAAAAGAATCAACGCGTGGAATAAATGAGAACGTACGTGGTTTACCTTAGATTTTTGATCACCACGCATTACTCTACAACGAACACTAGTCCAATGAGTCATTGCATACGATGTCATCCCCAACATCTTCTTTCGATGATGGGGATCAGAGCTCTTGAAGACTTCAGGAAACTTTTTCATGAGCTAGTTCCACAAATAGCTCGAACATCAGCTCAAACGGGTAAGAAGAGTAGACTCAAACACTCGCTTGATCTAAAACCAAAGGGAGTTTCGATCGGTCCTGGGTCTGCCATGTATCGTGGAAATTGAAAGTCTTATTGACCGCATCGCGCGTTGCACACTGTGTCTGCGTCAATAATCAATAGACAGAGGCATGTACTAGCTTTACCCTGATATCCTGGTAGATTTCTGAGTCATGCTCGAGACCAAGTCTTTCTGCCAGTTCTTGTGACTATATACAAGGCAGCATCAAGCACTCATACAACGGCCGAGTCAAGGAAAAGAGGCTTACGCCTAGATTTATGAAAAGATCAGGGAAGAACTCGTCGACCTAGTCAACACTTACTGAGATAGCCCATTGGGGAGTGTGCAAGTAGGCTGATAAGCATTCGGCTTTTATGGCGAAGGGTTTGTTGATTGCATTTCAAAAACCCGTGATCGACGCGTCTCAAATCCAGACGCGTATTCTACCACATACGGTAACTACCCGAGAATCCTCTCACAGTCTCAAAACAGACACAAAACAGGCATGCATGTCATTAATATCAGATAACTAGCAATACTCCTAATCTCTACCATACGGGAAAACCTGGGTGCACTGATCATGAATGGGCTCATAAAAGAAATTCAAATTGACGTTCAGAGCCTTTCGGAGTGCCCCCGTTGGCCTGGGATAAAGACCGACGATAGTCTTGTTTACAAAGTTCTCGTATAACAAGCAAAATGTGCTGAAATTGGCCGAGGTCGGGTCGGGAACGTAGTTATTAACCCCTCCAACATTGGCACCAGGAGGAATGGGGTGAGCTGCAGCGACAAGATCAAATCCGTCAGCGCTCATAGGCTGGCTGGCACGATGAAAATCGTCAGGCATCCGCATATCTTGGAAAAAGCTGCGCGCGACATCCATATCCAACTGTTTGTCCGTCCGACGTCCATCCACAAAGAAATTGATAGGGAAAACCGACTCTGCGTAAGCAGTAAAGAATCGAGGAGAGACGAATGAAAAGTTGGGATTGGTAGCAATGGATTGTTGAATACGGTGAAACCTATATTCTGCGGCCACCGTCAGATTGTACTTTCCATCGCCAAATTTGTTGCTGAATTCAACCAACTGGGTTCAAAGGGATTTTTAGGACTTTGTTACAAGGAATGAGAGTGATAAAATTTCCAACCTCATCAAAGAGAGTCTCATTGAAACTGTGATTATCTCCAAAAAAAGCATCTCCTACAAAGCTCCTCAGCGGGGTTGAGAGGAAATTCGATCTAAACTCACCTCGAGTCATACTCGAATCGCCTTCAAAAACAGCATGTGTATTCAGGCCACCCACAATTGCAGGAGCAGGCGGATCAGGGCCCGTGCTGGGTGACTTCCCTCCAATGCTAAGCCTATCAGTGACGACATTACCGTCAACTAGGTGAGCGGCGTAGGTTACAAATCGTGCGGTCGAGGATAACATGTTAAAACCTAGAACGAGCGTTGTCAATCATCTTGCTAAGGATAAAATCTATCACCACACCTTCTTGAACAGCAGCAATAATTTGTGCTGGGGAAGCAATTCCATTACGAGGAAGATACTGTGGATCAGAAACAATTATCAGCCTGGTCGACGCATTTGACACAAAGTACGCACTCCATGTGAAGCAAGTGCATTTAATCCAGGACATGGCCCTCGTATGTCCCCATCTGTGAGGGGCTTCCATGGGTGGCGAGCATCATTGACAAGTTTGGTTCCATTGAAAGTAAGAGGAGGAGGAGGACTTCCAGGTTCACGGACCTGCAAGGTTGGAAGAACTCTCTCTAGCTCCTCTTGTGATAATCCCGCCAAAGAGGCATAAGCAGGGAATGCGATGGTAGACGAGACAAAAGCGAGGGAGAAAACGATGAAACTGACTAACTTGACCATCTATGATAGAAGTAGGCGACTGGTTCTTCTTGGCAAGCGAGCACTGTGATTTATAACCTGAGCGCCTCTGGCGATCCATATAGATCCGGGACAGTCCCCTGAGAGGTATCTCCATGGAGCCAAGGAAAGGGCGCTGCGTCTCCAGGAACTTGCAATGTACAGTAATTAATGAGTACTACGGGTCCTGAAACGGTAACCAGTGTTAGCGGCCCACAGGCTTGACATAAATAAGCACACCTTACGGGCATCTCGGCGACCAGTATGGAACAGAGTGTCTTGCCTGTCAAGCTGACAAGACGGTGCATTTGGCTATCCTGGCTGTCTTAGTACATTCTTAATACATTGTTGTAGCGACCGTTGATCACAGAGCATGAAGGACGCAAACCAAGTATATATATATATAGCGATCGCCGCCGTAGATCAATCAATCACTCTCCTGCACTGCCCAAGTCAGAGGCACTCGTAGCACACGTACTATTGGGGAATCAACAAACAACGTACAAGAGCATGCAGCAGGTGACATTGTACATTACTACATGGCTAAGGATATCATTGTCAAAGCCCTAGGGCATTCTAGCCTATCCTAATTTGGATGATCCGCTCACTCGTCAATCTCTGATCTTATCTCCCGAACCATCCTCCTGTTTCTCGCACCATCATGAGACATGCAATTGTTTTTTCTCGCCCTATAGTTTTTGTCACATGACGGAGGTGGTAAACAGGAGCCACTCAATTTTTTTTTCCTAGAAAACAAAAAACAAAACAGAATGCGCCAAGGCATCCATATGGAGCAACGCGTCAAAAAATCGCAAGTCCAAAAACACAACTACGCCAAGATTTCTTTTTTTCTTTGAAAGAGAAATTTCCTTTGACATCCGATCATCACGGGATGTACACCGCAAAAAAAGAAACGAGAGCGCACTGCACACAGGGCTATTCCAAAAGAGAAACCCAAAGGCGGTGCCGAGCTTTTTTTTTTTTCCTTCGAAACAACGCAGGAAGAAGGGCCTTCCTCTCCTATGATCAGGACTCAATACGATCATCATCGTCATGACCGAGACCGGGACGGATTCGGATGTTATTCGGATGTTTGGACACAGGTCTCAGCCAAGATCATGATCCGTGATTCAGGATAGGCCAAACTTACATATCAACATCTTGAAGGGGGGGGGGGGATCGGAAGGATCCTGTGCATCGATCGGACTTGCGTGTTAGTCTATCAGGACTCTTACCCCTCGAAGTTTTTTTTTTCCAATTCCAACACAATCAAAGCGAAAAAATCAATCCTGCAAAAATGAGAGAGACCTCTCATTAAAAAAAACAAACAAGCCAGCCATTGACGGACGGCACGAAACACTATTGAAAAAATTATCCCATGTCGTTTCTCAAAGAGGCCACCTACCAGCCGATTCAACGTCAAAGAACCAACGGTAAAAAAGCTGTCGCGAAAAAAAGAAAAATAGACCATCGGGAAGCAGCACCGGCCTCAAACGGCCTCAAACCAACCCGTTAAAAAATATTTATATTTATAGTTATATTTTTTTCACGAGCTGGACTAGACCTTTTTTTTTTCTCCCCCTTGCACCATCGCAACAACCCCCCCCTACATACACACACTGAACTAAACTATAGATAGCCTTTTTCTATCTATTCTAAAAAACGGATTAAAAAGATTTTTCTTAAAAAAAAAAAAAAAAAAAAAAACACAAAAAAAAAAAAAAAAAATAACATTTTTCAAATAAATATAAAAAACAAATTAAAAAAATTTTTTTTAAAAAAAAAAAAAAAAAAAAACTCCCAAGCATAGATAGATAGATATATACTTTTTTCTTTTTTTTTTTTTCCAACTCCTTGAAAACCGAAAGCTAAAGCTACGTCAACAAGAGAGAGAGAGAGCGAGAGCATCATCAACTAATAATGAAATTCCCAATCCTATGCCGAAAAAAAAAAAAAGGGTTCCATCAGATATCCAATCCCTGAACACGTTCTTGTGTAAACTCGATCAACGTCCTCTTGACTTGCTCAAAAACAGCCATACCCTCGTCCGAAGAAGAACAAGAACCACCGCCAACAGTATAAATCACCCTGCTAACCTCAAATCCATTAAACTGACTAGCCGCACAAATCGTATACGCGCCCATGTTCTCAAACTCGAGCCAATCGCCCACCTGAATACCCCGTGGGAGCCAAAGTCCCTTGGAAATACAATCAATGGAATCACACGTGGGTCCCCAAATGCTCGCCAATTGCTGATCGTGATCGTGATCGTCATTGGGGAGCGTAGAGGGCGTGTAAGGTGATCCATTGACGGTCAAAACGCGAGGTAGCGGTGTCTGGTGGTCGAACAAGATGCAGTTAAATGCACCGTACACGCCGTCGTTGACATAGTCTGAATTAACAAGTCAGTCGATATGATGCCGGTAGAACGAGCAAAGACCACTCACACATGACTTCCGGTTGTGCATCACAACCGTCCCCGTCATGTCTCTTGGCGCCATCCAAAGGCGCTCTTCTAGCAATCACATTGACCACAAGTCTAAACGCACTCGACACATAATACCTCCCAGGCTCCGCAATGAGCCTTATCCCCTTTTCCTTCCTCTCCTCCTCAGGAAAATGCTCCCTGATCGCGTCCCTCAACACCGCAGCGGCACTCTCAAACAAACGATCCTCAAACCCACCTCCAACATCCAAAAGCGTGAATTCATACCCGACGTTGTTGGCCATGTTAAACACAGCTCTCGCACGCGCAATAGCATCCCGATACACGGATGGATCATAACACCCACTACCGACGTGAAAACTGACACCCACAACGTCCAAGTTGAGCTCTTTGGCTTTTGCAAGGAGAGACGGCACGACGGCCAGTGGTGCGCCGAATTTGATGCCAAAGGCACATAGGCTCTTGGAATCATCTGTGAGGATGCGAATGACCAGTTTGGAGCGCGGGTGGGCTGTTGCGAGTTTGTAGAGCTCATCGGCGTTATCAAAGGTCATGGTGTCAACGCCCGATCTGGCTGCTGCGCGGATGAAGGAGATGGCTTTGCATGGATTGGCAAAGATGATGCGAGAAGGATCGATGGCGCCTTGACCGATGGAGAGGACTTGGTTGATTTCGCCGTTGGAAGCACAGTCAAAACCGGCGCCGAGAGAAGCCAGGAGTCGAATGATATAGGGATCTGGGTTACACTTGACAGCTAGAGAGGGTCAATGAGGGCAGTGGCAACAGGGGAGGACCACAAACCATAAAAGGGCTGTATTTCGGGTAGACATGAAACCCATCTGGTGTGTTGCTTCAGGACCTCAGCCAGATCCGCCACGAAAAAAGCTTTTTCGGCGTCAGGCTCGCCGGCAGAGGCAAGCTGACGGGCCTTGAGGATTCCATTGTGGACATGCAGGATGGGCTGGCCACGGTGGAGAGGCGGCAGGCCAGAGAACAGGGTAGGCTGGAGGAGGTCGGTGTTTTGGATTTGGGAGTGGTTGGCCAAGGGATGGTCGTGGTGTTTTTTGGAGAGAAAACGAGACTGGGTATCACGGTGAAAGGCAGAGTCAAGGGACGTCCGGGGGAAACAGGGGGGGAAGCAGACAATCATCACCCATAGACTGCAGGAGAGGAACCTGCAATTTGATCGAGCAAACACGTGCAATCACCTCCCGGTACAGCCCTCATCCTCTCCCCATGAAAAAGATCCCTTCTCCCATCGACCTCACCGTGTCGAGGCCCATGCCAGACACCTGCGACGACGCACGACGACGCACAAAATTCTGGTCGTCGTTCCCATTCACCTGGCACGGGGACCACAGACCAACAACGTCCCCGTCTACGCCCTCGTCCTGGATGTCATTTTCATCCGACAACTCGTCTTGTGGTGCCACCTCGGATCGGGTTGGAAGTCTCGAGGAACGACCTTCCCAGTTCAAACGGTACTGGCAATGGCCTGGCAAGCGTTTGAGTCGCTTCATCTCCCCTTCAAAGACCTCTTTTCGTTCCTCATCCCCTACCTCTCCGTGCATACCACCGACAACGTCTCAGAAAGCCGTCAGTCCAACCATTCTATTTGACAACCCTACCCCTCTCAGTCCAAACTCTTGTCACCGGTCAACTCTCAACCTGCAACCTCCGGATCTCAGCAGAGAGGACCTTGGCAAAGTGAATGCACGCTATGCTCCTCTTCCCTCCACCCTCCGAGCCGTGTCATCCAAAAGTGTCCCCGAGCCTGCTCCTCCACCCTCGATATCGACCTCGTCGCTCTCCGTTGCCGTTCCAACTCATTCGCAACAGCAGTATTTGCATCCTCGACTTGTTCACCGACGAGGGATTCCGATTGCATTACCGTTATCTCCAGTTGAGAGTTTGGTGGATGGAGGAGGAGGAGGAGAGTTTTTTTCAACTAGTGAGGAAGGAGGTGTGATTTATTTGACGGTTGAGGATGATGGGTTGGATGAGGAGAGTGGGGAGGCGTCCCTTTGTCTTGTTGAGATTCCAGAGTGACCTGGTGGTGTGTTGTCTTTTACTTTAGAGTGTGTGATTAATGTGGTATTGGATAGCTTTATAATTGGGCTTTTAATGCAGGAGATTGGACAATTTCTACTTACTGTATGTAATATTAAATTTACGAGGCAAGACCCGAACCACGTGCGAAAAGAAACCACGTCCATCTTCCCAAACCTCCTCCATGTCCTACTTTCTCCCACATCTTCCTTCTGGCTGGCACGTCGATGAAGCCATCAAGTCTGAAGAAGACCGTGTAGTCGTCACTCGTTTCGGTCACGACTGGGACAAGCAGTGTATGACCATGGACGAGACTCTCTACTCTGTAGCCGAAAAAGTGCAGAATTTTGCTGTGATTTACTTGGTCGATATCACCGAAGTTCCAGATTTCAACAAGGTGAAGTAGTTGAGAAGAAGAATTTGTCGTGAAAGAGGGAACGACTTACGGTTTGTTGATGTTTTTTTTTTTTTTTTAGATGTACGAGTTGTATGATCCTTGTACTGTCATGTTCTTTTATAGGTAATCCTTGCTCTCTCTCACTACAACTGAGGTTATCAATCATCATTCAAGGAATAAACACATCATGATCGATCTTGGTACCGGAAACAACAATAAAATGTGCGTTTCCTCTTTTCGCAAACTTTCCTCTCTTTCCTCTTTCCTCATCGCTTACAGTAATTGGGCAATGGATAACAAACAAGAAGTAAATCTCTTCATTCCCTGGCAAAAAAACCTTGATGAAACCATTCCTCTCCCCTAGCTAATCGATATCATCGAAACCGTCTATCGCGGTGCATCAAAAGGCCGTGGTCTCGTCGTTTCTCCCAAAGGTTCTTCCCATCTACCTCCCCCCAAAGCTAAAATTCCGCGCATTCACATTTGCTTCTAGACTATTCCACACGGTACAGGTATTAGCCATCCAGAGGGGGGGGGGAGGCAGATGACCTTTGTTCCTTCGAATTCTTGTATGTATTATCAACAAAACGCATAAATTATCAAAAAAATTTGTTTATACATGAAGCAAGCATCATTTGTATTATTTATCAAACCGTTAATAGAGTTCTCCCTTCTACGCCTCATCACAAAAGGAAAAAAAGCTCAGCTCTTCACATCCATCAACTATACTTCTCTCTCTCTCAGCTCGCCTCGAGTTTCATCCCAACGACCTATCATCTAGACGGAACCGCTTCATCGCCCCTCCTCCATCATACCCACCATTCTGACCCTGACCCTGGATAAACGCAGGATTAACATGCCCTTGTTGTCCTTGTTGCTTACCATAACCATATCCTCCTCGACCTACCAACATCCCACCTTGTTTTTTTTTCATATTGATTTTGATAGTGATAGTAACCATTCAGTTTTTTTTTCAAAAGTTCAAAAACAATTCAAATGGCGTGAATAATCGGACATCAGCGGCACAAAGCGTTTTTTCGCATCAGCAATACGTTAATTTTGTTTTGTTTTGCAGAATAGATGAAGAGACGCAAAGAGAGAGAGAGAGAGATGTTTCGATGCCACAGTGTAATGCAACGGAGGACGAGAGAGAGAGAGAGAGAGGAAACCACAGTAAGTCACGGTTGTTCTGACAATTAAAAAAAAAAAAACCAGAAAAAGATGCAAAAAAAGACGGTACAATAGTTAGATTGTACGCCTCATGAACATTGGACAAATAGCACAAGCTATCCAGCCAACCAGAGAAAACCACAAGAAAGAAAAATAAAAATAAAAAAATGAAGGAACTAGAAACTCGTACCCAAACCATTCATTCCACCTCTCCCTCTCGGACCAGAAGACATTCCACCACCTCTACCAACAAATCCTCCCTGATGTCCTCCTCCTCCTCCTCTTCCACCCATAAATCCACCAGGACCTACTCCACCATTCAACCCACCCATCCCGGGCATCCCCATTGCCGGCAAACCCATACCGAACATGTTAGGAACGCCCAAATTCATAGCCATGTTGGCCATGGGATTATTTATCATACCACCTCGTACCCCCATGTTCATGGGTCCTGCCCCTCCAGGTTGACCTCGGAAGCCACCTCCACCACGACCTGGAGCACCCATGCCTTGCTGCAATGGTTGATTTCGATTCTCGCGTGGAGGAGGTTCTGCAGTCAGCAGTCAGTCTTTGAAGACTTTCAAAACAGGTAGGAGGTCACTGTAACACACCCTTTGGTAGTGTGCGGAACGGATTTCCTTGTTGTGAACTAGTTAACGTCGCTGTTGCGCGTCTGTTCTGGAAATCACTAAAGGGGAATTAATACCCTGCAAAGACCGGACGTCTGTCCATTAATGGCTCACTCACTTGGTATCAAACCAATTTTTCAACACGAGAGCAGAATTAGGATCATGACATTCAACATATGCAATTCTATACCAGAAACACATGAACATCCGCCTCATCGAGATAAACGATACAAAGAAACGTGTGAAGAAAAAACCATACCCTTTACTCTTCCCGTTGACTTTGTGCTCAGAGAATGTGATGTCCTTATGATCAATCGTAACACCAATGTCCAGCGCAACTTGACGCAGATCCTCATCGGTGGTCCACTAAAGCTTTTCAGCATGACACTCGAAACCGTAATAATAATACACGAACCCATTGCAAGTCACCAATATACAATGCATCATAACCTTGTCCATGGCTACCTGAATTTAATAAACTATTCATTGTACTGGCATAAGCAACATTGGCTGAGTTCCCCGCGGCACGCTGAGGAGATGCCAACGATTGATTGCCACGATACTGCTCTGAATCATCTTCACGAGGTCTTTTATCACCTGTTGAAGGTTCAACCGTCGAAGTCAATGTTGATACTTTCTCGCCTTCTGCGAAGTCTTCAAGTGACTCGAGTTCCTGTTTGATATGAGCAACACAGAAAAAGGAAAAGACAAGCATGCAAACAGACGCACCTCATCAATATGTTGTTGAGCTACATCAAATCCCTCATCTTCACCATAAATATCAAAATCGCCATCTGTTGGAGCAGCCATTTGCTAGAAATTCTCTTGCTAATCTGATTTGCAAAGTTCCTGAAAGTGTCGTGAATGGCGTAGGTGGGAGAATTGCAGAGGCACTTAGAACATGTACCACACTTCTAGAACAGGCAGTTTAACACTCGAACTCGAAGAGCGAGATGATGATGAGAATATTTTTTGTTCTGCAAAGTAGAGAAGCACAAACACATGTTTGAGTAATCGACAACAAAGGTGAGTAGGGAACATAGAGGAGAGGCATGACATAGGTGGGCGAAGAAAACTGTTTTCTCTCTGTGAAAAACAACGAGATTGTGAAGATCACTGCTATTTGCGTGCAGAGATGTCTGGTGGGAGGAATAAGTGACAGGACCTTACAGGAGATATATGTACACAAAACGACGGATGCTTGGTACAGGAGTTTCAGCGGACAATTCGACAAAGAGTCAACAAAAGGGAGACAATACAAGCAAAGGCGTGCGAGATGATGGTTGCAAGAAGAAAGAAGGTATTTGATATCCTCCAAGCTGTAATTTGTATGCGTGTTATTTGTCTCTATTTATCTGCATACACTGGGTATAGATGGGTCTAGAAAATAGCCAGCCTCATGCAACAGTCGGTGGAACCACAGGCGGGTTTAATGTATCCTGCACAATAGATTCTTGGTGAGCCAACCACACTCCAAAACTGGGCGACTTCAGCCATCTATGATTGAACAATCAGTGATCATTCTTAATGAGCTGCGCAGCATGCGCATACCGACCTTTCATAAAATTGCATCCGTTTAGTATTGGATTTGAAGGGAAGCGAGCGATCATTGTTCTTGAGCGATGCAAAAAAGCTAGCAGGGCTGAAAGGTTTGAGACGAAGCGTATTCCTGTAGGATCGGGCCTGAGCGACCTCTTGCGGGGAGGGTATCAAAGTATTTAGGTATCTTGCGAGTGGGGAAATTAGATCTGTAGTACGAGAGAAAAAGTGTCGACGAAGAGCAAAAGACGCCCAAAGTTCTGTAACTCGTTATTCTTTGATTTACAGAGATTGAAAGTCTCATACTCTGACGATCGTCTCCTCGAGCGGCTAACTCGAGTTCTCTGAGTAAAGTGTAGTCTTTCGATATATAGCGTTTATGAGTCTTGGTCCTCCATCCGGGGTCCGGACCAATAGAATCACTATAAGATCCACCTTGAGGTCTTGTGATCTTTACGCTTGGTGTTCTAGGTATACTATGTTAACTGTCAAAAAGGCTGTGCCAATCTAGACACACTTAATTTGTTTGCCTAAACTGAGGACATGCGGCCAATGTGCACAGGATTTCTCAAAAAAAGGGTTTGTAACGCCGATGACCAGCCCTGCTTTGGGTGGCAGTTTGTTGACCAATATGGTAAGGTCGCCGTCTTGCATTGTGAGGTATGGACGCATGTCGCCCGCAAGGGGGATCTGAAAAAGGGTGAGGGCACCTAAAAATGTGATAAGCACCAAAGTAGGACCCACTGGACGTATGAGGTCCCTGAGCCACCACACTGCCTGACTCGTCTGCATGGGTGACTGTCCAAACACGAGTATCGGCTCAGAAAGTATGAGGCATTCCCAGATGGACCACAAATTCGACAAGCATGCTTCAAAAAGCAACAACGGTGGGGGATAGAATGGTCCACAAGAAGCCAAGACCTATCCGACATTTGTGTTCAGCAAAGAAAAAGAAAATTAACCTGGGATCTACAAACATGTAATTTAGGATCATACATCTCATTGAAGGATGATGTTTCAGTCAATTGGAACTGATCAATCGTATGTGGGATCTCCACATTAACAACTGTTCCAAGAAATCCGAGCTCCAGGGTTTCTCCTGGTTTAGGATCGGACCTGCTCTTCTCCATGATTGGTCTGGTCCGGCACGACACAGATAAAACAGATCATCATACCAGGTAGCAATATTATGGCATGCCACCTCTAGCATTGGCAAGCCATGCTTCTGAAACAATGGTCCAAAGATGTTAATGAGTGTCGTGAAGAGTGCAGGATATTGATGTTGCGTAAGGATGACAACAGAATGCTGAACGTCTCAGTCAAAATGCATTTACCCAGACGGACAGAGCGCATTTACCTGTCTGTAGCCCCTCTTCGACGATTCATCACGCTTTTGAGTGAAATGAGAGAAACAATAGATATATCCATCTTTCGTAGCCGGTCGTTTATCATTTTCTGGTGTCAATTGTTCACGCACACGGAAAGAATGGCACTGTTCCCCCTGTTCAAATCGCGGTGAATCGGGGAAAGAGGCAAAAGCTCTGTGAAAACATTCAACACAAGAATTCTCATCAGAAATCATCAGGCATACATATTATTCGACTCTTGGGGTGAGAGAAATAGCGATGGGATGACTGCATCAACGACAGGCCCATCATTAAGGTCAAACTCCACTACAATCACAACAGCCAAATTAGCGCCCCGAACGAAATCATCCATGAACAGACTCACCAGTAGCAAACCCTAGGATCCACCTCCTCAGTCTCTCCAAAACCTCTGGCGCAACCACAATGCTATCCGCATCGACGATCCTGTTGTTCGGTTTCACCCGTTTCACCCCTGGCAACGAACATGATCTTGGAAACCCTGGGGAGTGCACAGCAATCCTGTCCACCTGAATAGAGCCAAACGACGTAACCGAGGGCGGCGACGAAGACGAAGGTAATTGCCCCGACTTTTGTTTCCTCTGTAGGCCCTTATTATTCCTCTGTTCATGTCGCAGTGGCTGCAATGTATCTGAAAGATTATTCAAACCTTCATCTAGACTCGTGATGCTCGGTAAGGTGCTGGAAACTACCGTCGAAGACGGTAAAAAGTTTGTGCTTGTGAGACCACTGTAGAAATTATTAACAGAGGGACATAAGTCGGAGATGTCAGCCTCTAATTGGGGCTCATGTAGTTTGGAGTTGGGCTGAGACATGGCCGGAACGATGGAAGACAAGTAGCGAAAGGAAAATCGAAAGCCTGATGACCCTGATTTCCCTTTTTGAACCTGGTCAATTGCGTTCAACAGGCTGCTATTGCCATGGACAATTACTTATTCGCGATCATGACAAGTTTCTGACACGATCATATTCACCCCTTGGCCCTGGTTCGAGCATCTTTGCGCTCTCATTTAGGTATAGTCAGTTGTGCAAATTTTTAAGAAACATTCAGTTCACTATTCTGATCCGCTGTTTACAAAATAAATAGTCTTGGTCGATATATATAGATCGACTTATGGTCACCTTTACTAATGCCTGGTCCTGACATCCACTATGTTCAGACAACCCCATCACCGTCAATCACTGCATCTAAAGGGTGGAAAAAGAAGATGTACGTCCTGCTCAAAATCCACTGATGGACATATGTAAGCACAGACATGAAAATACGGGGTTAGTGAGACAGTGAGAATGAAGTTGAAGAAAGTTCAGGGCTTCATGGTGGCTGATCTTTCTACTGGAACAATATACAGCTTCATTTTAATTGGAATTAATTTACACAGATGCTCCGATAGCATGTACATCTTGCTTTTGACGATGAATAGTCTTTACCAAGTTCTGGGAACAAGATATTGTCCAACTAAAATGCTATCATTTTAGTTGACGGAAACCGGGAAAAATACCGGCGAACCAGGCTCAAGAAAAAATTGCGTTCGGAAGTGGTGGACTGAGACTGACTCAGTGTGTTTGCCAGAACGAAGAGCTGCGAGACCATCCCATACTTGACGTGAACCGTTGGTCGGTTGAATGCTTCACACTGTGAAGGCAACCTGAGGTGATTCCACCATATCCGTACCATTGTGAATGTTCTATGCCGCTTACCAGCATCTGTGAATAGCAGGAAAGATAAGGAAAGATTCCTCGTATCACTATCACTCGGGCACTAGAAACCTGATGACTTCATTTGCATTGCGAAGCTCTCAACAGTCATGATCGGGATTAGGAAGCGAGAATTCGTCTGGCTGTGTGTACATTCGTTCTTCAATTTTGGCTGCCGAATTATCATTTCAATACTTCTTGTAACGAGTCGGTCTGAGGTCCTGTGTAGTACCCAATACAATGCTCAACTTTCTCTTCAGAAGAGAGTGCCAATAGATTGTTGGCGATTCGGTGTTTTCCGAAATTTTTCCTAATGTGGAAGCTCTAGGATAACCGAATCGAAAAAAACCTCAGCACCATATCTACCGAAGATTGGAGGCTGATGAGCAATCTCATCTCAGCTGTAGCCTGGGTCAAGCGTGGAGTGGCCGCATCACAGCCTCATAAGTACGTTCTAGACGACAATGAACTCCAGCGTGTTAGTGCACTCGCGCGTATTGAACTCGAGGATGCCCGTGTCGAAATGGAACGAGCACATAAAGCTGCCCAGGAAATGGGTAAAGATACTGAAGACGACGAGGTCGATGCGGTTTCAGTAGATGGGCAGAATCCTCAAAATGATGATGGGGATGCAAATTGGGTTGAGTCTGTTTTTTACTTCCTTGTCTGTTGAAGCAGAAATGGATGATTGATTGTTAGTTTGATTCTATATATACAGTGAAGATGACAGTACAGCAGATGTCGGCGATGACGCTATGGATGTCGATCGTGTCCCTATCTCGAAGAGTGACCCAGATGACCTGACGAAATATAATCTTCAGAACTACGATGAGGACACTAAACCATCGGGTGAGTTTTCGCCAACCTGCTGATTGTTCTAGCTCACATTCTATATAAGCACTTGGGCCATTCAGCAATATAAAGGGTCTCATGTATTATAAGGATAATGCTGAGGACCCTTTCATCACCCTAAAAGATGTATGTCGTCCAACATGATCATCGAGAATTCATAGCAAGGCTAAGTCTAAGTGATGTAGGAAGATGCAGATGATGATGAGCGCGAAGAACTCGAGATTTACCCCACCGACAACCTTCTCGTCACCGCCAAAACTGAAGATGAAATTTCTCAACTTGAGATTTATGTCTACGACGAATCGCAAGAAAATCTCTATGTCCACCATGACCTTATGCTTCCAACATTTCCCCTGTGCCTCGAGTGGATGGATTTTCCTCCAACGTCTTCCACGGCAACCGCCCTAACAAATCCTTCAACAACCGGCTTTGGAAACTTCATTGCTGTCGGAACACTTGATCCTGAGATTGAGATTTGGTCTCTAGACGTCGTAGAGGCTATGTACCCGACTTCTATTCTAGGTCGTCCAGATGAAACAAAAGCGCATGTGCCCACTCCTCTCGGGACAGGAAAGAAAAAGCGTAAGAAGCAGAAACATAGAAACACTGAAAAAGGCTATCATGTCGACGCGGTCCTTGGTCTCAGTTGGAACAAAACACAACGGAACCTTCTCGCTAGTTGTAGTGCGGATAGAACTGTCAAGCTGTGGGATCTGACGCGAGATCCTACGATACCTGGCGAAAGTTCAGCAGCTATCAGGAGCTTCAATGCGCATAAAGATAAGGTTCAGGCAGTACAATGGAATGAGAAGGAGCCTACTGTGCTGTTGACCGGCAGTTTTGATCGGACTGTACGGACGTTTGATTCGAGAGCCCCAGAGGCTGGTGTTGGAGCTGCCCTTGGCAGTGATGTTGAAGCCCTCAGATGGGATCCATGGGAGAGTTATGGTTTCTATGTAAGTTTTTGATTTTTGCCCGGATGACTTATCACTAACTTCACTGGAGGTCTCACTTGAAGATGGATCTGTGCTCAACTTTGACGCTAGGACGCTTCCATCGAGTCTCAATCAGCCCTCGCCAGCGCGATTCACTATCTCGGCACACGACGGTGCAGTCTCCTCGCTCGATGTTAACCCTCATATCAAAGGTTGCCTCGTCACCGGGGGTACTGACAAAATGGTCAAGGTGTGGAATGTTGTGGATGATCAAGACACTAGTAAACGAAATGTCAGCCTTGTTACATCTCGAGATCTTGGCGTTGTATGTGCTCTTCTTGATATCAGTCGAAAGACTAGGGCTAATACAACTTGATCTTCAGGGCAAAGTATTTTCCACCACTTGGTCTCCTGATGTTCCTCTGACTCTAGCTGCTGCGGGCTCCAAAGCAAAGTTGCAAATTTGGGATATCGCCACTAATTCTGGTGTTCGCAAAACTTTCTCGGGTAAGCTGCGTGAGGCGGGCAGAGTATTTGACGAAACGAACATCAAAAAAGGTGGCGGTGTTGTCGGTGTCCAGAGTGACGATGAGGACAGTGGTAGTGGAGATGATGATTAGTGGGTATCAATATGATTCTACTCACTGAAGGACTCAGGGTTATTCGGTCTAAGAAGGTGCTGCTGAGTTCAACATACTATTCTACCCACGTCATCATCTACAGTGAATAAAGTCAAACAATCTGATAACTAAGTGATGTAGAACTTAATGTGAAAGGGTGTTCCGTTAATCGGCGTTGTCTGACCTTCCTTGGGTCTTACTCTTCTTCAGGAACTAGAGCATTTTTAGAAATAGATCATTGTGGACTTGATGATTGTCTTACCATGGATGTGTGCTTCTGCAATGGGCAGGGAACAGACCACAAGGTGGTCTTTCCGGCTTCTCAATGGACATGGTTTTCAGTTTGTCGATTCGACATTGCATTTGTATGATCCAACATCTGGGGTGCCGCGCTATCAAGGTGAACGGCGCCAATAAATTGCAGACCATCCGCCCCACCTGATCAAATCTTCCGTGTGTTTTATAATCAGGAATAGAGAATGAGACGTCCCTTCCAAATGTAAGGCAACTCTCTGCTGATTTCTTCATCAACGACTTCACATGACTTTGACACGAGATGGATTTGATAAATAATGAATAGCTCAGGTCGTTTATGATGACATTATATCTTGTGTGTGTAGACCAACAGGACAAAGGTAATAAGAACTAACTTCAGACGTCACCTCGTATGGTAGACGACTGAGGGCTACTGAGTCCGTACTGAGGAATAGATATGCAATACCAAATCGTAGAATAAGTGTAGGTTCAGACGTCACTCCATGTGGTAGACGACTAAGAGTAAGTTCACGCTTATACGTCTAAAAATACATATGAATACGTCACCGAGCTGCGTCATCATAACGTGAATCAGTTTTGGACTCACCATTCCTATTCCGCAACAAGTAAACTAGTACTAAGACATGGAGGGCTACAAAGAGCCCAATGTCTACGGGAGAAAGCAGTATGGTGTGGGCGAAGTTGAATGGTGGAAGAATCAGTCCTTTTCAACAACTAAGATACCCGCTGTCCGAGGTTAAGTAGACGTTTCCAGCCTATGTGCCGAAGTGTCTCGGTACATAGTTTAACATAGAGTGACATCTTCGTTCCGAGTCACTATGGATGAGCTGGTCCACTCCAACAACTCGAATGTGTGGCATACCTCATAGACATTGACTCCGGATCCATTGTGTCACCGTGTCATTCGAGAACTTGTCTTCGCACACGCTGTCCACCAATAGTGGCAGATTCTTAAATATCATTCTCAGAGCTCCAGAAAGCCGTAACACCAGCCACTTGATTCTTATCTCACTAAGAAGTCATCCAATACAAACTTTGAGTGACTCGAATAATTCCAGAGGCGGCTAGATTGAGATTTCAGTTTCTTACTTCATAGAAAATGCGTACCTGGTTATGCATTTATCTCTATAATTATTACAATGATCAGTATCGACTTCTACTCTCCTCTAAAATTTAGGATAAAATGTCCATGAGCCTACGAAATCTTGCATGTGAATAAAGCCACATTTCAGAGGTACGGAAGGCCAGGTAGGCTCATGGTTTTACCTGCTTTATTTTTTAGAAGAGATTGGAAAAATTGATTGACAGCGGTAATAATTTCAATGTAGAGGCATAATCAGGACTAGTTAGATAGCAAACTGGTATCAACGTCCTGATATACCAGAGTGGCTCGAGAAGCCCTGGCTATTCGAGTATCCCGCTTAGTTGCAAAGTGTTGGGTCCGATGCTGGAGTTTCCAAAGGCTATCAGGACGGCTGAGCCCCTGTATTTGAGAGTGAAGCTGGAGAGCAGGCATCCAACACTGCAGTGTATGTGCTCTGGGTCCTTATCCTAAAGGTGGGGCTTTAGAGTAATTCAATAGAACTAGTACATCCTTTACATAATGCTTTACAGTCTTATATATACAATTTCTGGGTGTAGATATGTAGATAGCGTCATTCAATCATGATGAACATTCATATGTAGTGACTCATATGCATTCTCGGTGTGCATTCTTCAACATATTCTTCAACAGAAGCCAGGCTTACTGAGTCCTGAGGCATGTTTCGCAGAAAATGATCTTGCTCACATAGCCAGATTGCAAAACATTCGCTTTTGGAGCAAGCAGGAAACAGTTCAAGTGTAGACATACCCGTTAATTCACCCAGAATCTCGTACCGAAATGATGTAGGCCTCTGTGGTTTGAACTGGGAAGTCAACCGAGGCCGAATGGAAAGAATTTTACATCGCGGTTCCTCGAAATTTTTGCTAATGTCTTCATCGGGCAGACATTGCGTTGGCCTGCTTCAAAGGCACATGTAAAGTAATTGGTGTTGGCAGGAAGACATCGAAGTATCGATCCAAAGACCGTCCCAAATGAAGTTCGAAATATAGTCTTGTTTTCGAACTGCAGACATGACATGTCCAATCGCAAATGTTTGAGGTTCCTGAGTTGGAAGAGATACTCCCAGAACGACTGGACACCAGGATCGATATCAAGATGAGTGAGCCCCTGGAAGATTTGTGAACGGTAAGGCACCAGGAGACGACATCGGTTCCAGGAAAAAGCCATCAGAAGTATCGAGCAATAGTGCTAAACTCTCGAGGTATGGACACAAAGGCCGGAGTTCGTCGGCCATCTCGGAATCATCGACCAGGAGTCGCTGGACAAATTTGGCATATTTTTCAGCCCCTTCTGGTATCTGTTCCGAAACATAGCACGTTGTAGGCGGTGACTTTTTATGTTAGTCTGGTAGGACATTACGAGACCTTGAAAAATCAGAGGTTCTAACCTGGAGATGTTGGGTCAAAGGACAGTCATATGGGAAGAGAAGCACATACCAGATGTTGACTTGATGTGACACATGTGCTAACTCCATTGCTTTTTCATTGCTCTGCTCGAGGGCATGTTCAAATATTTGGCACTGTACTTTAAGAGGGAATTTACAGAAATGGAGACTAGGGGAAGAGGCCATAGTTGGAGATGAGGGATTGGTGGAGGGAGATAGCGTACCCTGAGGGTCTTTTATAGATTTTCTAGAGGTCATGAAATGCACAATTCTGGGTGTTAGCGTATTGTGTCATGAGGTTTGGTCACCATGCTATTTTCTCTCTATAGTACCAGTCTTTTTGTTTCATGCAAACTACAGATAGCCTGAGTGGTCTATTGGTTGACCAGTATAGTGCGAGACCACTCACACTGACTTTATGGATTTTGTATGACACACCGAAGTTCATTATAGACACGAGTTGTGTTCATATCACATTTTTGGAGCTCAGCCAGCATTTTTTCTCTCACCATCACTTTCAATCATTGACATGATAACTTCGCTCTTGAATTAACTCGAGGGTTAGACGATCTGGGTAGATGTCGAATGATCCGAGAGGTCGGATACCTATCCCAAATTAGATCGGAGACTATTCCAGGAACCATATAGATCGACATATATCAATGTCAAGGGAGAAATTCCTGATGGCTAAGCGATGCCTTGTGTGTCACCTCGTGTGTCACGGTTCGGCTCCTGTAATGATGTGTAAGATTGAAAGATATTTGAGGGTAAGATTATTCGCAGAAAGACTCGAATGTAAGTGCCGCAGAGAAGATCGCCCGAAAGCATTTTAGTTTACTCAGATCCCTAGTTCATGGATTTATTTATCAATAGGTGTGACGTAAAGTCTATCACACAGCGAATATATGGAATCATCAAGAAATATAAAATGTAAATGAAGAAAAGAAACAACAACTTTCATTCATAATTGTCCTACTTCAATGCTTTCTTCATTTTCTACAAAACACCATTTTTCAGCAATATCCTCATAATAATAGGGAATAGATCACTGACCTCCTCCATGACATCCAAATCAGTGGTCTCAATCCTGATAATTTGTCTCCCAAGTGCCTTTTCAATTTGATCCATCTGTTGCCAAGTCTTTTGGTCGTGCACAAAATTGATCGAGATTCCTCTCCTTCCAAAACGCCCCGTGCGACCTGAAGCAAAGTTCAGCTATGAACTTTCTTATGATTGCGAAATAAGTTTAAAACGCACCAATACGATGCAAATAGGTTTCCACGTCTGGTTCATCGCTGGCTGATGATGTTCCACGCTCATTCATCAATGGTATATCATAATTGACTACCATGTTGACTTGTAGAATGTCGATACCACGAGCTACCACGTTGGTCGTAATCAAAACCTTGACGTAGGAAAATTAGAAGCACGAACAGACAAAGATCACTAACCACGAACCTTTTCTTTGCCTGATCTGAAAGCATCGATGATAATATCACGATGCATGGCGTCCTTCGCTCCGTGCAATGATGCAACTTTATGCCCCTCAGCCGTCATACGCTTTGAAATCCTATCTGCCGTGCGTCGATGCTAAAATATTCTGTGTTGACATACGGGTGACTTCAGAAATCAATGCCCACTCACCCTGCAGAATATGATACTCTGCCCGATAGTCAATAAGCTATAAAGTGACACCAAAATATCATATTTATGTTCCTCATCCTTGCAATCCATGTAGAACTGCCGGATCCCCTCAATACTAAGTTCATTCTGTTGTAATTCGATTTTATTTGCGTTCGGTGCAAATTTTGAGGCGAACCTGCGGACTAGGTCGGGGAAGGTAGCGGAAAAGAGGACGATTTGTAACTTCGCGGAACGGGGAAGAAAACTAGGAGCAGGTGATACAAGGGTTAAATGAATGAAGATAAACAAGTAAAGGATGACAAGACGAACTTTTTTATTCTCAAAGTCTGATCTCCCAAGCCGTCTTGATCAAGCATATTGTCTGCCTCGTCCAATACAAACACTTTGATACTGCTGACATCAATCACTTTTTTCCTGATAAGATTCGTCATTGTCCCAGGTGTACCGACAATAATTTGCGCCGAGACCGTTTTGACGTCCGGAGAAAGATGATCTCTAATCGCGTATTCTGTTTGAACCGAGGTATACTTGCCCATTTTGACAATGACCGTCATGATTTGACGAGCGAGTTCGCGAGAGGGAGCGAGGCATAAGGCCTTTTCGAAAATGATTATAGAAATGACCAAGGTGAGAGGGCGAGATGACGTACTTGAGGCTTGTTCAATTTGCAGTCCACACGACTCAACATTGTCAACACGAACGCCGCAGTTTTCCCTGTACCAGATTGGGATTGTCCAATCATATTGGTTGGTCTATAGAGAATATAGAGAATAGTAGACGATCAGCTTCGGATCCTCTACATTATTGAAAACGCATTCAATCAAACGTACGGATCAGAAAGAAGCAGGGGCAAAGCACGTTCCTGTATCTTGGAAGGCCTAGAGAAATCCATTTCATATAACCCTTTCAACAATTCCGGAGATCTGTTGTCACTGATCAACTCCTCATTCAATGTCAGGAGGAAGCAGACATACAAGCCCAGCTCCTCAAAAGATTTTGCACTGTACAGTGGTGACTTAGAGTCTGCCTGTTGGTTTGCAAGGGTAACCTTGAGTCGCATCGTCAGCTTCGGAAACCGCCAAGTAGGATCAGTAACACCTACAGAAACGTCGAAAGTTGAATCAACAAGATCTATGGCAAAAATTCTGATTCGGATAAAGAACAGGGTATTACATCCACGCACCTTTGAATTCACTCTTTTCTGTAGCATCATTGGTGTCGACAGCATCTTTCTTTCCAGGAACATCTACAACATCTTTCTTTCCAGGAACATCTACAACATCCTTCTTTTCTATAGCATCCGTCTTTTCTACATCTTCATCTTTCTTTTCTACATCTTTCTTTTCAGCAACTTTCTTTTCAGTATCAACTAGACGATCCGCAAAGGAGGATTGGTATATGTAAAATAAAAGCTGTAGGGTGCGCACCAAAGAATCCGTCGGCGTCTTTCTGCATGGGTAGGGCGAGATGAGTGTTCCGAGCAAGTGGTGACTCGACCATATCTGATCACTGGTCACATCACAACTGACGCCATTGGTTTTGTTCCTGCTGGCAAAAGTATCTCAATGCGGTACATTCTTCGACAGTTTGAACGAAGGATGACCTGTCAATAGTTGATCCGTCTTTCCCAGAGGCTTGGGATACGGAAAAGACTAACTTCCTTATTCAGAAACATCTCAAACCTGGAACCGTAGGTATATTTTTACAACGTCCTTTAGAAAGGAGAACTCCTTGCCACAAATGAAAATATCAGCCAATTCTAAAATTTCAAATCACTGATCATCTGACATTCTAGCGCCATGGACCATGACATGACCTTTCGCAATACGGCGGCCCCTCTTCTAGCTCGTGTCCAAGGGTGCTTATCACATGTTGAGCTTGTACATATTCCACATCTGGGATGGCCATTACCGCCGCAAACAACGACACCAAGACCTATACGTATGGCCATTCTTGATTCTTCATTCAACCCCCAACACTTGCACATTTGGCCCTCATCAACGCTTCCATACCGAGCTCTGATTACATAGAGGGAGTGAAAGCTGATTACGATGCACGGCTATTATTACTCTCAGTAAAGAATGCCGATAAGGTGTTAAAAGCCACGGATGCGACGTACATCCAACGATTACAAATGATGTATTTATTGTCTAGACACATCCGCTCTTCCACTTCCCCGAACCTAGACTCTGCAAATGTGGCAATAGGGATTACAAATGAACCTACCTTCGTCCGCAAATCCACGTGTCTCCTTTCATTCCTCCGTAATCGCATTGCCTCCCTATTATCCACAGAAACACCACAACTAGAACTTGCATTCATCATAGGCATGGACACGCTCGAACGACTCGTAGCTCCGCGCTACTATGATTCCGAGAAATCCATGCTTGCCTCACTTAACCGCTTTTTATCCCCGGAAGAGGATAATTCCGTCGTTGTCTGTGCACGACGGAACCTCGCGACCTTTACCAGTGTTGCAAGTAAAGGAGTTGAAAATGTCGACGAGGACGGTATTCAGGATTGCCTGAAACCTGCAAGACGATTCATTCATTCAGGCCGTATTAAATTCACGGACATCGGTGCAGATGAAAGCACGTTCAGTTCCACTACTGTACGGAATTTTGTGAGGGAGTTTGGCATAACCGAACAAGGGAAGAAGCTATGGGGAAGGTTTGTGATTCAAAGTGTTGCGGAATTTATCGTTAGTAAAAGATTATATCTTGACGAATGAATACAAATTCAACGTTATTTTGGTTCGTCTTTCCCTCCCGCATCGATTAACTCAGATCACCACGTGCAGACTCACATATAAAATAGTCCCAACTAAATGAGGGCAGTGGAGACCCAAATTGAACCCACTCAATACATGTATGAACGTAACATGAAGTCTCTTCCAGTGTCGGATGGATGAAACATAAATTATTTACACGTGCGAAAGAATTAGATATAATCATCGAACAATATATCTCTCGCGTAGCTTACGCAGATGCTTCTACTTCTATTTCGTGGTTCTGATTGTTCAGAGTGATACTGAATCCGATACCGATTGCACAAATGATGTAGATGATCACGTAGACCAGGTAGCCATGGATGATCTCTTGCCGTATGGACACCGAGAAAAGAGACGACGAAAAAGTGGGAGCCACTGTACGCATCACACAACCCGCCATCTGTGCGAAGCCATTGACCGATCCAATCAAGTGTTTGGGTGCCGCTTCAGCAATAACAACTTGGATTGAGGCTTTGCAAAGAGAACGAATGAGTCAACACGGGCATTTGCTCAGGTCATAATAGTAAAAATACGAACCATAGCTCATATACGCGAAAACCTGGAAAAACAATTGGGAAGCGATCACCAACCAGCTTCCGACGTAAACTCTCCCATGTTGTTCAGCCAGGAATGTTGAGAGAGGGAATGTTGCAAAACACAGGAGATAAAAGACAAATGCGAACTTGAATACCGAAGCTCCTCCAAACTTCCTTATAACCCTACCAGTCACGTTTATCTGTACCACGGCATTCAAGAAACCCCAGATACCCATGGTCAGGCCAATTTGGAAAGAGGACAAACCTAGTCCACCGATTCCAACGGGTGTGGACCACATCAGGGGTATGAGAACGGCATAGCACATGTCAATAAGGGCAAAAATAGTGTAGTTGGTAAGGATAAATTGCATTCGTCTGTTCTTGAGCACAGAAAGTAAGGTGATCGATTCCGAAGAAGGTGATTTGGACAATGCAGGTGAAGTTGAGGGGTTCGTGCCATCATCTAGACCTTCCTTGTGATCGGATGGAACATCTTTTGAGTCGGTATGAGAGACTTCTGATGCTCGCCTCTGGCGATCATCCTCGGACTGCTCCTCAAGTGCTCGGCGACGAGGAGGTCGTGTCTATTTAGAAACACGGATATTAGTCATTAACTTGGATTCAGTCGGTGATTATATGCTCACCTCCTTCAATCCGACGAAGCCAACCACAAATGTAAGGAATGCAACGATGCCAGTAACCAAACACGGCAAAAGATACGGATGCGTCACAAAGAAGTGTCCAAACGAATGCGGCCATCTGGTAGCTGGATTACTTAAAATACCACCTATGATAGGGCTTCGAAGAAGGTTAGCACCAATAAGCTGCGCATTTCAGATATTTACACACCCGAGTGTGATTCCAGCGCTCCACATGATAGGCATCAGGGCAAAAGCATCGCCCATGTTCGTGGCATCAGTTAACTGAAACTAATTGTTATCATTCGCTCAGGAGGAACACATTTTGACTATCACTTCACCTCAACCATAACAGTCTTTGATACCCCTATGTACATATACTTCTCAGTGATTGCTTCAAGTCAAGTCAAATATAGAGAACTTACCAATGTTGCCATTGCAGATACCTTGTAAGCACCGCGCCAATATCATGGACCAGTAGGATGTGGAACAACCAAAGGCTACCATCGCGAACGAAAGACCAAGAGGCCCTAGCAGTAAAACTATTCTTCTCCCAAAGCGGTCAGATAGCCAACCCCATTGAAAGGCCGTGAGAGCCTCTGCAGCGAAGAAAACTGATTCCTGATACATACAGTGCACGAGGAAAAAAGGAGCATTTGACGATGAATGCATGCCATGGTTGTAGAAGAGAAGAAGACTCACAATAACGCCGGCATAGTAGCCAGTCTTCCGGTCGTCGCCTCGGGTGATCCCCGTAGCTCGAACGAATTGGTTGACGAAAGGGTAGATGACAGAAGCAGTAAGGGGCTCCGCAAACTGTATGAGGCAGACGAGAAAGAGCTGGAATTTAGGCAACGGGGTCCGTGATTTCAGTTCAAGTTTGTCTTGTGTAGCTGCAGGAGGCTCTATTGGAATACATTTTTTGTCTACTTGAGTGTCCACCTGAATTTGGTCATTCATGCCTGTCGGCCCAGATTCGTTTCGCAAAGTAGATGGCTCTGTAGGGTGACTTGTTTGTGAAGCCATTGGAGTCTCGTCGTGAAGGATGAAAGGGACGATAGACAAGACGAGCCAGAGATTGGGCTATTAATCCTTCTTTGAGCACGCTTCGGGCGCGTGGCTAAACCATGGAAGGTTGGTCTTCTCGTCCAAGATCCATGATTTCCATTTACGCCCCTGCATAAATTCGTTTCGGGTCGTTAGTCTCCGACAGAGCATTGCTTCCGGCAGACGTCGAATCCTGGATTACCAGAAAAGGCAACGCAATGTCACTTGGTCCAACTTGAGGACTATAGAGCTTGGATAGGCAAAATATTCAGGCAGGATAATATCAGGTGTGGATAGCCGGCGGTTGATCAAATCCAGTCTGTTTGACAAGGTCGATGCTATCAACATAAGCCAAGAACATCGAAGGCATGAATAAGCTTGAGGATGGCGCTTGGCTCGTAGCGTAATTCAATGGAATGGAAGGTCAATTACCGAAAGGTCGCGCGCAAAATTCTTGGATTCAATTGGAGACCATCCGTCAGCATGGATCATGAGTTGGACATATTATCAACGGATATAGCAATCGGCATCGGCGTATTGATACCATGGCACAAATCCCAAATTATGAAATCAATAGATTCTGAGTAATACAAGATGCTGCAAACTCTATCATGCAAGAGGACCGTCGAAGGGACAACGTACCTGTCGTAGTTTGTGCTGAAGAAGTGGGGGAATGACAATTGATGTCGTGCATACACACGTTACAACACTACCAATCTGTGATATTCCTGGCAAATCAAGTGACAGACTACTATGAACTCCGGTATACTACCGATGGCTCCAAGTTATATGTGATATGTCCCATTCAGGCTCTTCACGACTGAAATCTACTACTGGCCGGAATACAGCAAACAAACTCTTCACATCAATACTTCAGAATTCTCATTCCTTTTTTTGCTTGCTCTCGTCCTGTGCTCTTAGGATTTCAATCATTCATCTTCAAAATCCATTTCTCAATCATCCACAATTGACTTGTTTATCCATCTCGTATGGAAGCCAATCAGCTTAGCAATCACTCTGGCTCGCTTTTCGAAGCTCGGTACTCAGCCCACGATTATATGTGTAAAATGGATTATACCTTATATGTGCTACTGGGATTGAAATTTTGTAAAAACAGTCTTCAGATACATAGAGAAAATTGAGAAGGAGTATTAATGCGAGTATTATCACATGTAGATAGGAGTCGAACAAGAAAAAAGAGCAGGATTAGCTCACAATTGTCTCATATTCAAAAGACTAGGCTTCCTAGGACCACAACATCCCGCATCTTCCTTGTCGAATACTCCCATCTTCCACTCCAAACAGACGATATTCAGATAATAATGGAATGCGTTGTGATTGCGTCAGTCCACATGGCAGAGGTTAATGAGAGATGAAACACCGATGAACTATAGAAATGCATCTCTGGGGATCGTGTCTTTCACTTCTTCAAAATTCGCGACTGCCCTCTCAAAGTTCCAAGCATTGTTCGTCAAGCAGTCAACAGCATAATTGGCGTTCAGTCGCGTACGGCCACAGACCCGCAGAACGAGCGCCTGTTCTACTGGATTCTATGGCAAAATCACATTTGGAAAAGCTCTCAACAAAGTGTCATGACATACCAAGGTATTAAGTGCTTGTTGTTGTACTAAGGGTAATGATAAGGCTGAGAATTCAGCTGATTTGTCAAGAACCCTTGATTTGACCTCAGCCTGCACTGACATCGGTCCAACCCTCCATACGTTGGGATTTGAATAACTCCTGATTGTTAGCTGATCCGACAGAATGATAACATCCCAACCGTTCGATCTAGCCCTATGCGTGCATCAAGAAAGGATCGGGGTTAAACGAGAAGAGAGGGCTCACCTTGATCCTTCCGGGGCAGGTGATAAGATGAACGATCTATCAAAGGAGCGCATACCCTGTGAAGGTACTGTCGACATACAGGTAAGATGCGAATAAGGGATTGACGACAGGAATTAGGATAACAACATACGTTCCATGAATTCACCATGAAGGTTTAACAAAAGTGCACTACCCTCTCCGTGCGGCACAGGGAACGCATCAACAACAAACTTATTCATAGCACCTTGCATGTCATGCCTGGTTATTGGAAGGACGGCCTGAGCAGCTACAATATTATTTGCCCCGTTGTGTAGACTCCGGACTATCTGATCAAGGCTAATCTCAGACCGATTGAGGTTACGTGATCCTCCCTCAGGATTGGAGAGCCAAGGTCCCCACACAAGTTGTCTCTGGTTGGGCATTTTGATATGAAGACGCTCAGTGCGGGCACGGGCGGGTATCCAGGTGTTGCAGCAATAGGAGAAGCTCGCTTGTGAATCATAAACATCCACTAATTGGCTCCTCTGTGCATCGAACATCTGGAAGAAGCTGCGAAAGAGATCAAGCCATGTTATATAGAAAACGTTCAGGAAAACCTACCGGAGGATAAAATTGCTGACAAGGGCTCCGTCGACACCAGAGACAAAAGGGCCGCCCATCTCACAAGGGAATGTGGTGGCATCGAGTTTAGGAACGGTTGACATTGAGCCAGGCGCAGAATCAATTGTAAAGCCTATTTTTGTTATTGTTTCAGAGTCCAACACCTCCAGCCCGAGAAAACGACGAGCAACTTCACTGTTGAAAAATTGGCAACATCAAGAAGAGTTGTGGTTAGAAACATACCTCCGGTAACGATCTCCTCGTCCGTTCCTGTATTCTCCTTCGCGCAAAGGTGTCCCTGTGAGAACCAATTCCCGCAGACATTTCATAACATTTTTCCTAGCCCCAATTGAATCCAAATCCTTCCATTGCCTGATAGTATTTCCCTGCAACGACAGATTGCGAAGCCCTGGGAGGTATCGGCCAAGGGGTATTAGATGAATACCAGAAAGCCTATTATTTGCCAATGACAAAGTCTGGACCTAGGAAATGATCAGTTACCTGGGTAGATTGCAGTGAATGTCTTATGGCCGACCTCTGGATTGAGTTGAGCAGCGAGCTTGAAAAGAACGGCACTAGTGCGAGTATCTCCATGACCAGGTGGAGTAAGAGAATACATTTTCACAATTTCGTCATGCTGAATCGACTGTCATACGTTTAGTAAAACTCGATAATGCTACTGGTAGTGAGGCTCATACCTCAAGATTGAGAAAACGTGTGTTTGCATCATATCGCTTGTTAACCAATTGTCTCCATGCGTCCACGGTACTTGGTCCGTCAACCCTGCGTGGTCCGTCAACCCTGTGTGGTCCATCAACCCTGTGTGGTCCATCAACCCTGTGTGGTCCATCAATCCTGTGTGGTCCATCAACCCTGTGTGGTCCGCCAACCCTGCGATCCAGCCTCCTCCATTGCGGTCGTCCGGAGGATGTAGGAAGTGATCTGCCAAACCTTGAATCAAGAGAGGTATGTGTCTTCGTTCTGGTGGTAAGCTGAGAAGGTATCAGTAAACGTTATCTTGAGACGAAAATAGAGGGATGGAAAGGGATGGGCGACGAGAGCACTGCTTAACCGTGCGGGGAAAAAAAGGATGAGTAATGATAATTACCGATCGTTGCGGGCCCAAAGTCTGTTCCTTCGCTGATTCATTGGCGCGCGGTCTCCTACGGTCGAATTTCCTGCCACCTTGCTTGCCATTTTCGACATCATTTCTAGACCCAGAGGCCCGAGGTGTTGAGAACATAGTTGACAGCAAGAAGCTATTAACGTGTAGATGGTGGTTGACAACAGAGAATGGTAAATGGGCCGCTGAGTCGAAAAGCAGTATAAGTACCCAGGCTTTCCCACGGACACACCGCATCACGAGACACTAGAGAGAGCGAGAGTTCTGTATTTATATACCGCAACAAGCAAACAGGTGCTAAGACGCGGTGGGTGAGATACATAGCGGTATACTACTAACTACACCCGAGCTTCAGGGGGGACAGCTGAGGTTGTTTCGAGTCGGGTGTGAATGTTGGTGGTGGAGAAGACGAGACACTAGAGATCTATATTCCAAAGGTGCCTAAAGAAAATGAGTCGAACGCCTATTCCTCTATCTCCCAACACTCAGGCTCATCCGAGAATAAACAAGGTCCTTGATAGACGCCATCACATTCCTGTAGCTCTGGTACAACCAACACACTTCCCTTCTGGCTCATTGCTTCCGCAGTCGAATGACCGTCCCCATCGAGTGGCGAATTTCCTTCTGACAGGACGGTAACTTGCTGTGTGAACTGGTTCAACCCGGTCCGTTTGTCATTCTGGTGGACCGTCACGGGAGTTGATACCGTATGTGACTGTGTGGAAATTGCAACATCATGTCCGATAACGGAAAGAGTCGAGTTCATTTCATCATCTGCTAAAAACTGTCTCGAGCCTCCTTCAAAAGCCCCAGAAGCATTATCGCTGATAGCGCAGAAACTGAGATTCTGAGTGACTTGGATGGCATGACCTGTTGTCTCAAAGAATTTGTTCGTGTCCAACCCTGATTCTGAGAATGATAGAATCTCGTCTGACTGGCTTTCGAAATAAAATCCATCTAGGCCAGAATTTTCATGAATCATGTTAGAAATGTTTTCGACTGCTCCAGAAACGCAAGCATTGCCACCGTTACAGTCCGAGAACAAAGCAATCGGAGATACTTCTGCCGCTTCAGAGCTCTCGGCAATGGGGAGAGAAGACGGAGCAATGTCATCTAGAGAGTCATCTAGAGGAATGTCACTCGGAGGAAGATTGCTTTCAGAAACAACTTCAATCTGTTGACCATCATTTTCTCCTTGGATAAACTCTGGTCTTTGAATTTTTTTGGGGAAACACAGGCAGTCCTTTTCCAAACCCAATATTACGCTGATTCGCCGCCAAGGATCAGGAAACTCCAGTAAATTCATGCATTTTTGGTCCACAGGCATCTCGTCGTCGTTAACTTGGAGCTGCCTTTGATATTGAGGAGATGATCTTAAATCTGTAACTCGATGAGGAGGACCACGAAAAAGACTCAATAGCGGCGAGTTCAAGTCACTCAATGACTGATCGGTGTTTCCAGTGGTACTCGCATCAATATTATTTCCAAAGGTTGGAAACTCTGAAGACATCATGTCGAAACAGCTTCCATGCTCTTGAGGAGACACCAATTGGGTTAAACGTGGACGATTGTCGAACTGCCTGGGGGCAAGTCCTGAAGGCGATTGTTTTCCACATGATGAAAAAGCTTCATGGACTTCATAATCAAGCTCAGACTATGAAATCATCAGCCACCAGTTGTGAGATCGCATGAATTATATACTTCTGAAAAACAGTCCATAATTTCTTCACCACTTTCGACAACTTCGTTGTTTTCAGTAGCAATAGACGAGAGTGATAATGATTCCGAACGAGATTGTTCTCCCGGTGATAAACCAGAGATACCAGCCAAATCTTGCATAGCAAGTATACGACTGATAGCGGCATTTGATGAAAAGGCTTTAATCCTTCAGCTGTGGTGCAGAGCGCCAAAATCATGAGTTCAGGGCATGACAAACTCACGCTCAAGGATATCCAGTTGTTGAAGTAACTTGGATTTGGTTCGTTTGAACGAAGATGAGGATATCACAGACCCCTTTGAAGGAGGAGAAGATGTCGGCGTTGTAAAAGTATTGTTTCTTTTCCGTTTCCTTGAGATAGACGGTGTTGACTCGGGTGATTCGGGGTTATATGCGTGATCCGCTTGCAGCGATTCTGTCCTCTTTACGTGGTTTAAGGACATCTGTTCTATCGAAGTCCCAGACACCTTAACACCTCTGTTTTCCCATGGCAGTAGACGAGGTTGGACACTCAGACCCTTTGAGAGAATATTAAGCCTTCGGCGTCCAAAAAACTCTTTCTGAACTTTGCCAGATTTGTCCCTAGTCCTGGCTTTGGCAGCATTTCTGGGGAATGTACTTTGTTATCTGAGCCTCTGTGTACAGAACACAGAAAACACACCGCCTTCCACCCATATAATTTGCACCAACCATGGTGCAACGGATTGTTATGAAACAGGAAGTAAACCCAAATTGACATTGTAGCATGATCAAACATCTCAAAATAGTCTACATCTCCAAGATCTCCTGGTTAGCCACTGAAACTTTCAGCAAGAAACCTCCAATCCTTTTATTTCATAACAGGTGCCATCAGTAGAACTTGAGCCATATCAATGGCATGGCCAATGTCTGAGGCCATCAAAAAATAGATAAAGGACAGGGGTCATAAACAATACTCACCCTCTATTAAGGGACCAGGACTTGATTATGATGTTTCTGATGCTTAGAATAATGTAGACCAGATCAATTGCAAGACAGAGGCAAGGACAGGTTGGAAAAATTATAAATGTGTTGTCAATTTGTAATCTGTTCAAAGATTATTGTTGATTACTTCTTATTCACTCCTACCTTCCTTTTGTTCTCTCTTTCCCAGTCTTCATGGTTCTAGAAAGCAGGAAGGGAAGGGAAGTGGAAGAAAATAAAAGTAGTAACCAATAATCTTACAGATTCCAAGTTGGTAACATTACTTTCCAGACACCTTAGGTCCCCTGGGAATCACTGTCCACTTACATGTTATTGAACAAGCTCGGTTCCTGCATTAGAAGATAAGGTCGGTACCTGTTTTCCCAGAAGATTTCAAAAATAGGTTCGGTGATCCTTGAGTTATTCATATACATTTGGACTCTCATCACGGAAACTCAACAGTGAGGCCGATTCCTCTTATGAGGAATAGTGCCTTTTCATATTTGCTTCTATTTCTCACCATCCACCGATATATGGGTGCTCTTCTGAAGCAAATTCCGGTGAACAGCTCTCCGGTTCTCTGGTTCTTTCTCAGATAATTTATCATGATTTCCCGGTGTTTTCTTGGGCTCTCTACCCTCTTACTGAGCCTCAGCACAAGCACAGCTCAGAACTTGGACATACACTTGCACACAGGCACCTTTCGTGGATCATCGACTCCAAACGGTGACGTAGAAAAATGGCTGGGAATACCCTTTGCTGAGCCACCCGTTGGAGAATTGAGATTCAAAGCACCTGTGGCAATTACGAAACGCTCTTCTGCACTCAGGAATGCAACTACATTCGGGAACGCCTGTCCTCAACCGCGTGGAAATCTCGGTGCGCCGATAAGTGAAGACTGTCTCTTTCTAAATGTATGCATAGATAATCACTTCTTTTGCATTGTCTTTGAAATTTTTTCTTATATAGGTGTGGCGCCCTGCAGGCCATTCAGATCAGAAACTACCTGTTATGTTTTGGATCCATGTAAGTTCTCGAGAACATGTCGACTCGAAATTATTTCTGATTGGTTGAAGGGAGGTTTCTATATGATCGGGTACGTAGTTGTCCAATCTTCGTGAAGAACCATTTAGACTCTGTTTTATAGCGCAGCATCGGAACCTGAATATGAAGCAACAGGTATGTTTCAAAAATCATTTTATATCCAGCTCACTTTGGTTGTTAGAACTCGTTCGAAGAAGCATTGCAACCAGAAAACCCATCATTTTCGTTTCAACGTGAGGGATTGACTCTTGACTGCAGACAGTACTAATATTCCACTGCTAGCAACTATCGCGTGAACACTTTTGGCTTTGTGGGTCTGAGCCAATAATACTTAAAAATTTGATGCTGATAATGGTATAGTTATCCAGTGCCCACCAACCTCCTCAGGATCTAAATGCTGGCCTGTGGGATCAGCGTGTGGCCCTCGAATTTGTTCAAGATAATATCGCTGCATTTGGTGGAGATCCGACCAAGGTACACCTCTCTCCGCCACTGATTATGTGCATAGCTCAATAAGGTATCCAGGTCACTATCTGGGGACAAGTAATTCTATCATCATTGGGCACCTACCATGAAGACAACTGATTTCTGTAGTCGGCAGGGGGTGGAAGTGTCATGGCTCATTTCATTTATCCCTCTGATCGCCCTCTCTTCCGAGCTGGGATAAGTGACTCCGGTGTTGGCCCGTTGTACGCTGATTTCACCAGAATCGAAATCAATGTTACTCAGATCATTGTTTCTAGCAAAAGCTCTCCTCCTGCCTCGACATACGATAGACCCGGACTTCCATTCAATCGTCTCCTCATTCAGACCGGATGTTTAGGTGATCCTAGTCCTGTGGATTGTCTTCGCAGGGTTCCATTTGAGGTATGTAGATAATGAAACTCCCACTTAATCTTTCGGACGACATTCTGGTCTCAGACTCTTCTAAACATTTCAAACGCCATGGTATTAGCTACTTTGAACGATCAATTATGGCAGCCTTCCGTTGGCCCTCCTGGAAGCTTCGTTACAGAAGTAGCTTCGAGCAAGATAATGAGGGGAGACTTCCTTCACCTACCATTTATGGCCGGTACAAATGTAAGTGCTCTTCGGACGAAGGTCTTCGATAAATGACCTTTGAGTGTTTTAGGTAAATGAGGGCACGATTTTCAGCGCTACGCTTCGCAACCTCGGCTTGACAGGTGAAGCACAAGATGCCGCCTTCGACAACTATGTTCGCGAGCTTGTTATTGATAATACCACAATCACCCAAGATGTACTGGATCACTTCAAAGAGC